>OGZT01000785.1_pt1 | contig 24214 bp, 20 predicted proteins | sample 1576891 | NCBI WGS metagenome assembly OGZT01 (sample SAMEA3541521, study PRJEB24748) | human gut metagenome | biome: human gut; feature: human-associated habitat; material: faeces | place: China | collected 2012 | reverse complement strand
GGTTACCAGAGTGGGAGGAGAAAAGTGTTCTTACCATATCCCGACATATGAAGCGATGAAAGGGATCTTACAGAGCGTATACTGGAAACCCACGTTTGTTTGGGTGATTGATGCGGTGCGGGTCATGAATCCGGTCCGGACAGAAACAAAAGGAATCCGCCCGATTGCCTATAACGGAGGAAATGAACTGGCATATTATACATATCTGAAAGATGTCTGCTATCAGGTGCGGGCGCATTTTGAATGGAACGAGAACCGGCCGGAACTGGAGTGTGACCGGAATGAACACAAGCATCCCCATCGGATATATCAACGTCAGCGATGACGACAGCCACGACCTGGGATACGGTCTGAAAAAAGAGTTCTGGAAGATGGGAATCATGACCGAAGCCAGCCGGGCGCTGATCCGGAAACTAGCAACCACAGATTTACCCTACATTACCGCCACTCATGACCGTGAGAATCCGGGAAGCGGCCGGGTCATGGAGAAGATCGGCATGATCTATCAGTACTCTTATGAGGAGCAGTGGCAGCCCAAAGATATTCTGGTGATATTTCGGATGTACCAGCTTAATTTTGACGGAGACCAGGACCGCGTCTACAAAAAATACTGGAACAAGTATCCGGTCCACTTCATCGAGAAGCTGGAAGACGGTCGCATGCCTTAGACATTGACAGTCAATCAGAAGGAATACCGGGTTATCCGCCTCCTGGGTAAGGGAAAAGGCGGCTACTCCTATCTAGTATAACGTATTGTAAGTCCTTGTGCATAGAGTGCCTGATATTCGCAGGCACAGTTCTGGTGTGGATAGCGCGTGCTATATGCACAAGGACTTATGATACGTTATACTAATGCTGCATTTTTCGCGGCTCATAGTTCTTCCGCTACTCTCCCCACTCAATCATATTCTTCCAGCGCACTTCCTCCATGGCATCGGCCTCCACCACATAGGCGTGGACATCGTCCGTATCGGCCATCAGCCGAAAGACAGGCGTTCCATCATCGGATGTATCGGAAATCCACCTTGCGTCCGGAACAATCACCCCATTTTCCACTGTCATGGTCCACGAAGTCGATTCCCCATCCCCGTTGACGCTGGTATAGGAGATCTCTCCCTCCATCAGGTCGTCTGCAAAGTTTCCTTTCTTCACCGTTTTTTTCGCCCCGTCTCCGGTCACGCCTTCATAGTAATCGTATCCGCACTCTCCGGCGCCGTCCATGACGCCATCCGTCCACGTACCGACGGAATAATCGTAGCGGACTCCCTCATCCAGCGTAATCGCCTGAAGGGCCACACACTGGCCAGACGGCTTACCGTCCTTAAAATCGCCGTAGAAGATGGTTCCCGCACGCTGAAACACGAGGCCGTGGCCATCCGCCTCGTCCTTCATCACGCCGCCGGTATGCGGATCAGCCCCCTGAGCGTCGACCGGCGAGGAATACAGACACGTCTCATCCGCCAGCTTTCCAAAAAATAAATCCTGAAATGCCGTATCATTCTCGTTCAGTACTCTCGCAGCGCCCTCCAAATCATTGGCGTGCATCTTCCCCTCCAGCAGATTTAAAAGCTGCTCCTCTGTATAAGTGAGCGAAATCTCGTGAACCGCAGTCTCTTCCATCTTCGATTCCTCGATGGATTCCTGTACCTCTTTGCTGGCAATCTCACTTTCGACATGATGGATGGATTCCTCCATGCTGGCCTTTAAGTAACCGGATATCCGGACATTTCCAAGAATGCTTAAAACAAGCAGCAACACCGCAATTACGGCGGCAACTCCGGCGGTCCTGAGCGGAAAGTCCCTATTATTCTTCATATATTACTCCTCCTGTTCTCCATCTGATGACCAGGCTGTCTTAAGCAGCCGGATTCCCTCTTTAATCGCATCTTCACTGAGCATCGCATACCCCAGGATTACAGTAGGCACCACCACGGCCTTCCCCTCCCTGATCAGATAGGAAGACAGGCCGTAAACCTTTACCCCCGCCTGTTTCGCAGACTCTACCAGCCACTCCTCCGTCCGGTTTTTCTTATCCGTCAGAAGCAGATGGAGGCCTGCATACTCTCCTTTTATCGTAAATTGTTTTTCAAATGGCTTCAGCGCCCCAATCAGCGTATCGTGCTTCGCCTTGTACACGGCCCGCATCCGGTTTAAATGGCGCTCATAATAGCCGCCCATCATAAACTGGTACAGGATATTCTGGTCGATTCTCGAAACCGTGGATGTATAAAAATTCACCCGCTCCCGGTAGACCGCCAGCAGCGGTTTCGGCAGCACAAGATAGCTGACACGGATAGCCGGCGCTACGGACTTTGAAAATGTTCCGCTGTAAATAACCCGTTCCCTTCCATCCATTCCCTGCAGGGCCGGAATCGGTTTTCCCTTATAGCGGAACTCACTGTCGTAATCATCCTCAATCAGATAACGTCCCTCTTTTTTGCAGGCCCAGGAGAGCAGCTCCTGCCGCCGTTTTACCGGCATCACGATTCCGGTCGGATACTGGTGAGACGGCATCACATAGGCGATATCTGCCCCGCTTCTCTCGAGCAGGGAAGTCTCCAGACCGGAGCCATCCATCTCCACGGGCACTACCGGATATCCCAGGCTCTTAAAGACGCGGTACGCCTGCTTGTATGTGGGATTTTCCATGGCTATGGTATGATCCGGCCCCAGAATACGGGAAAGCAGCATCAATAAGTATTCCGTTCCTGCACCGACGACGATCTGTTCCGCAGTGCAGTTCACGCCTCTGGCCGAATGGAGATAGCCCCGGATCGCCTCACGAAATGCCGGCTCCCCCTGGGGATCTCCGGTCGCAAACATCTCCTTGTTGTCGTCCACCAGCGTAGTCTTCGTGATCTTTCTCCATGTATTAAAGGGAAAACTGTCCAGATCGACGCCGCGCGGTGAGAAATCCACCTTGTATTCCGCCTCTCCGGCCGCCGGGTGACTGTCCCCCGGTACTTCCCACGGATACATGCCGAAAAACAGGTTTTCTCCCCCGTTCTCCTGCCCCGTAACCACCAGCTCCTCGATACGCGACACAAAGTATCCTTTGCACGGTACCGATTCGATATATCCTTCTGACAGCAGCTGCTCATAGGCCATCTGCGTCGTGCTCCTGCTGACCTTTAAATGCTCCGCCAGAAGGCGGGTCGAGGGAATACGGGCGGAGGACTTTAAATTCCCCTTTTTAATCTCTTCTCTGATATATTCGTATATCTGTTCATAATAAGGCATCTCTGAATGGCTGTCCAGAGGGATCATCAGTTCCACGTCTCCGCCTCCTTAAGACTGGTGTGCGGACCCAATGGCCAAACACACGCCAGCGTACTGGTAAAGCATATCGCAGGTATAAAAAGTGCCGCGGGATCAGGTTCTTCCAGCCCGTCACCGCAGATCGGTCCGGCCAGGTCAAACATTATATCCCCCGCGGCATTTCTAATTGCCTGTTTATCAAAATGGTATCAAACAGCGAAACCTTTATTTCGCAATCTTAAAGGAACTCTTTAAGGACACGATCCGGTTAAATACCAGATGCTCCGGAGTGCTGTCCTTGCAGTCGGCACAGAAAAAGCCATTTCTCACAAACTGGTAGCTGTCGTACGGCTTCGCCTCGGCCAGCGCCGGTTCCACATAGCAGTTCTTTATAATGGTAAGAGAATTCGGATTCAGGTTCAGGCTTCCGTCCTCATTTAACTTGCCCTTTTCCTCATCCACGATGTTCTCATAGAGACGGCACTCTACTGTAACGGCAGTCCTGGCGGCTACCCAGTGAATGGTTCCCTTTACCTTTCTGGCTGTGAATCCGGAACCGCTCTTCGTCTCCGGGTCGTACGTACAGTGAACCACGGTTACATTACCGTTCTCATCCTTCTCGCATCCGGTACAGGTCACGAAATAGGCGTTCATCAGACGGACCTCGTTGCCCGGGAACAGACGGAAATACTTCTTAACCGGCTCTTCCATGAAATCTTCCCGCTCGATGTAGAGTTCTTTTCCAAAAGGCAGTTTTCTCTCTCCCAGCTCCGGATTCTCTAAATTGTTAGGAGCATCCAGATATTCTATCGTGTCATCCGGATAGTTATCGATTACCAGCTTCACCGGATCTAAAATAGCCATCATTCTCGGCTTCTTCAGCTTTAAGTCCTCGCGGATACAGTATTCCAGCATGGCGTAATCCACGGAGCTGTTCGCCTTGGACACACCTACCAGATCCACAAACATGCGGATGGCTTCCGGTGTATAGCCTCTTCTTCTCAGAGCGGCGATGGATACGAGACGCGGGTCATCCCAGCCGTCCACTATCCTGTCTTCCACCAGCTTCTTGATATAGCGCTTGCCGGTAACCACGTTCGTCAAGTACAGCTTGGCAAACTCAATCTGGCGGGGTGGGTTCTCAAATTCACATTCTCTCACTACCCAGTCATACAGCGGTCTGTGATCCTCAAATTCCAGCGTACAGATCGAATGTGTGATGTGCTCCACCGCATCCTCGATCGGATGGGCAAAATCATACATCGGATAGATGCACCACTTATCGCCTGTGTTGTGATGGCTCATACGGGCCACCCGGTAGATAACCGGATCACGCATGTTGATATTCGGGGAAGCCATATCGATCTTGGCGCGGAGCACCTTCTCTCCGTCCTGATACTTTCCTTCCTTCATCTCCTCAAAGAGCTTTAAGTTCTCTTCAATGCTCCGGTTCCGGTAAGGGCTTTCCTTACCCGGTGTCTTAAAATCGCCCCGGTATTCGCGAATCTCCTCCGCGGTTAAATCACAGACAAATGCTTTGCCCTTCTTGATTAAGAAGACCGCGCACTCATACATCTGCTCGAAGTAATTGGAAGCAAAAAACAGCCTGTCCTCAAAATCAGCGCCCAGCCACTTCACATCCTCTATAATGGACTCCACGAATTCCGTCTTCTCTTTCGTCGGATTCGTATCATCAAAACGAAGGTTAAACTTTCCGCCATACTTCTTAGCCAGTCCATCGTTTAAAAGAATGGACTTTGCATGTCCGATATGCAGATATCCATTAGGTTCCGGTGGGAATCTGGTCTGAACGTGATTATAAACGCCCTCTGCCAGATCCTTATCTATCTCCTGCTCGATAAAGTTTTTAGAAACAACCTCTTCTTTTTCCGCAGTTTCTAATACTTCTCTGTTTTCTTCCATCTTGTTTCCTCCATATAAATAGTCCCAATAATATGGTATCATATCATATTTGGGAGAAATAGGAAAGGGGGAATGATAATTTTGTGGGGGTACGCCCCAGTGATTGCGGAGAGGGCGAGGAGGCCGGGGAGGAGGAGCGTACAGCTTCTTGTTTCCTCGGTGGCAGGAACTAAAGCGGGAAGACAGGAAAAATGGGCGGATCGGGCAAACTACGGAAGAAATCCTGAAGGATTTTTCCTCCGTGTGCCCTCGAAAGTCGGCTTGGAGGCCAACTTTCGCCACCCATTTTTCCTGCCTTCCCGCTTAAGTTCCTGCGAACCTCGGAAAAGGAAGCTGTACACTCCTCCTCCCCGGCCTCCTCGCCCTCTCCGCAATCACTGGGGCTGTGTACTGGCTTTATATGGGAGAAAGGCTGCAGCGTGTTCTACTGCCTCTAATCAATAGCGGGCGGCAGCGTCCCATTCTGATTTGCGGGAGTCGTATTGGTCGTTTAACCAGTTTACGACGGATTCTCTGCCTTCTTCGGTAAAGGGGAAGGTGTTCTTTACCTTGTTCTCGTCCGGGGTTGCTTCGAAACAGTAGGGTTCCGGGTAGACGACTGCCTCGAACTGGTCTTCGGCTTTTACTACGCGGTAACGCATTCCCTTAAAGCTGCCTGTGTAGGCCTCTTTTTTGAAGAAGGCCATCGGCACAAATGTTTCCTTTTTTAATGCTCCCATACGTTAAATGCCCCCGCTTTCTTCTTCATTTCGCAGATTATCGTAAATTCTGGAGACCAGGGAGATGATCGTATCCATCTCTTCATCGGAAATGCCTTCCATCATCTCTTCCTCCAGTCCCTCGAAGGTCTCTTTTACCTTTACCGCCATCTTCTTCCCAGCCTCTGTCAGGGAAATTAAGAAGGAACGACGGCACTGCGGATTGTCGTTTCTGATAATATATCCCATGGCTTCCAGACGGTCCAGCGCACGTGACAGCGTGGCCGGCTCGATACAGCACGCCTCTGCAAGCTCTTTCTGTGTGATTTTATCTTTGATGAACAGCTGGCTTAACACCCTGGGCTGTCCCGCGATCAGCCCCATATCGGTCCATACCGGATGGATCCGCCTCTTCCTGGCCATCTCGGTACGGAACATTAAGTCCCTGACCTCCTGCTTTCGGTCCATTTTCTCTGTTACCGCCTTTCTTATCGATCACAATCCAACGCCACTTATTATGCCTTTTTTCTCGCCGGATTTCAAGATTTTATCCATATTTTTTTGTAAAATCCATGTAAAGCAGTTACTGCCCGGAGCACTGCCGGATCCCGGCAGGCCCCTCATTCCAGTTCAAACTGGCCCGTATAGAGCCGGTAATACCGTCCGCCCTGTTCCAACAGCTCCTCGTGGCTTCCGCGCTCCATGATCTTCCCGTGCTCCAGGACCATGATGGCCTTGGAATTACGCACCGTGGAAAGGCGGTGCGCGATGACGAACACCGTTCTGTCTTCCATCAGCGCGTCCATGCCCTTCTCAATCAGGTGCTCCGTCCTCGTGTCGATGGAGCTGGTCGCCTCATCCAGTACCAGCACAGGCGGAGAAGCCACCGCTGCCCGGGCGATAGCCAGAAGCTGCCTCTGACCCTGGGACAGATTCGCGCCGTCGCTTTCCAGAACCGTCTGATACCCCTCGGGCAGACGCCGGATAAAGGAATGCGCATTGGCGATCTTCGCTGCATTGATCACGTCCTCCTCTGCAGCTTCCAGGTTTCCGTAGCGGATATTCTCCTCGATGGTCCCAGTAAATAAGTGGGTATCCTGGAGGACAAATCCCAGGGAGCGGCGCAGGTCCGCCTTCCGGATCTTTGTGATATCGATTCCGTCATAGGTGATCACGCCGCCTGAAATCTCATAAAACCGGTTGATCAGATTGATAATGGTCGTCTTCCCGGCTCCCGTGGAACCCACAAATGCGATCTTCTGCCCCGGCTTGGCAAAGAGGCTGATGTCATCAAGAATCTTTTTCTTATAATTGTAGCCGAACACCACATGCTCAAAACGAACGTCGCCTGTCAAGGGGATAAGGGTATTGTCTCTTCCTTCTTCGTCCGGCATCTTCCAGGCCCAGAGGCCGCTCTTCCGGCTGCATTCGCAGAGGCTGCCATCCGGCTTCTCCTCCACACGGCACAGCGTCACGGTTCCCTCATCCACCTCCGGCTCTTCGTCCATCATTTCAAAGATGCGCTCCGCGCCGGACAATGCGGCCAGGATGAAATTCACCTGCTGGGTGCATTGATTGATCGGCATGGCGCTCTGCCGGACATAGACCAGGTAGGAAGCCAGGCTTCCGATGTCCATGAGTCCTGCCAGTGCGAATAAACCGCCCACGCAGGCCGACACAGCATAGTTTAAATAGGAAATACTGACGACTACCGGCACCATCAGGCCGGAATACGCCATCGCATTGGTGGACGCCTGACGAAGCCGCTCATTTCTCCTGCAGAATTCTTCAAAATCCTTCTTCTCATGGTTGAAGACCTTCTCCACCTTCTGTCCTGCCACCATCTCCTCGATAAATCCGTTGATCTCGCCCAAATACTTCTGCTGTTCCATGAAATATTTCCGGCTCCGTTTCCCATTGAACCGGATAAACAGGAACATGAGCGCCATACAGCCCAGCACGATAAGCGACAGACGGAAGCTTAAGATCACGATCATCACCATGGTGCCGACCGTCGTGATAAAGCTCTGGATCAGCAGTGTGAAGCTGTTGTTCAGTGCCTCGGCAATCGTATCCACATCGTTGGTAAAATGGCTCATCAGCTCTCCATGAGTATGGGCGTCAAAATACGCCAGCGGCAGCGTCTGCGTGTGATTGAAAAGATCCTTTCGTATCTCCTTTACGATCTTCTGTGACGTTTTCACCATCAGCCGGTTATACCCCAGCGTGGCCGATGCTCCCACCGCATACAGGATCCCCATGAAGAGCAGTGCCTTCACGAGTCCCGGAATATCCTTCGGGATGATGTACTGGTTGATAATCGGCTTCAGCATATACGTACCGAATACGCTGGCAAGACTGCTGACAATCACCAGGATTCCCACGACAAACATGGAAAATTTGTGTCTTCCCATATAGGAAATGAGCCGCAGCAGCGTCCTTTTCGTGTTCCTCGGTTTCTTGTAACCGATGTATTTCGCCATTATAAGCCCACCCCTTCCTGCTGAGAATAATAGATTTCCTGGTAAATGGGATCTTTCGCCAGCAGCTCCTCGTGACTGCCTGATGCGTGTACCTTTCCGTCGTCCATGATAATGATCTGATCTGCTCCCGAGACGGAGGTGATCCGCTGAGCTATGATGATCTTCGTCATGTCAGGAAGGCTCTCCTTAAGACCGCTCCGGATTCCCGCCTCAGTAGCCGTGTCCACGGCGCTGGTAGAATCGTCGAGAATCAGGATCTTCGGCCGCTTTAAGACAGCCCTTGCGATACAGAGACGCTGCTTCTGGCCTCCCGATAAGTTCACGCCGCCCTGATCGAGATACGTATCGTAACCCTCCGGGAAACGTTCCACGAACTCGGCCGCCCCGGCGATATCACACGCCCACGCAATTTCCTCTTTCGTGGCATCCTCTTTTCCCCATCGCAGATTATCTTCAATCGTCCCGGTAAACAGGGTATTTTTCTGCAATACCACGGCTACCGCGTCCCGCAGATGCTCCAGCGGATACGCTTTCACCGGCTTTCCATCGATGAGTACTTCCCCCTCCGTGGCTTCATAAAGCCTCGGAATCAGCTGGACCAGCGTCGTCTTGGCCGAACCGGTGCCGCCGATAATCCCCACGGTCTGCCCCGGTTTGATGTCGAGACTGACATCGGACAGGACGTACTCCTTCGCATTCTTCTTATATTTAAATGACACGTGATCGAAGGTAATTCCGCCTTCTTCCACAGTAAGTGATTCTCTGCTTTCGTCCTGAATCTCAATTTCTTCATCCAGGACTTCCAGAATACGTTTTCCGGAGGCCATGGACCGGGTCACCATCATGAAGACATTGGAGATCATCATCAGGGAATTGAGGACCTGAAGCACATAGCTTAAGAATCCGGTGAGTTCCCCCACCTGCATTCCTCCGATAAAAATCAGGTTGCCGCCAAACCACAGAATGGACACGATGGTCGCATACATCACGTACTGCATGGCGGGCATGTTCATACATGCCAGGCCAAAGGCCCTCTCCGATACGGTCTGCAGTTCCGAGTTGACCGCGTCGAATTTCTCCATCTCGTGGCCTTCCCTGACATAGGCCTTGACCACGCGGACCGCCGTTAAATTCTCCTGCACGATCCGGTTGACCAGGTCGATGCTCTTCTGCAGCCGGGAGTACAGAGGCCTCACATGGCTGATGATGAGAAACAGGATAATCCCCAGAAGCGGAGCCGCCACCAGGAAGATCAGCGCCAGCCTGGCATTGATGGAAAATGACAGGCAGAGAGCCGTCACCATCATCACAGGTGCACGCACAATGGGCCGGAGGCCGGTAGTTACCGCGTTCTGAATTACCGTCACATCGCTGGTAAGCCTCGTAACGAGAGACGATGTGGTGAAATGATCTGTATTGGAAAAAGAGAAGCTCTGGATCTTCTGATATTCCGCCTTCCGAAGCTCCGCTCCCAGCCCCTGGCCACACAGCGCCGCAAATCTGGAATACGCGGCGCCAAGCCCCAGCGCCATAAGCGCCAGTATGCACATCTCGATTCCCTTTGTAATAATATACCTTCTGTCTCCGTTTGCCACGCCGACATCGATGATATCCGCCATAACGAGCGGAATCACCAGTTCGAACATGACCTCCAGCGCCACACAGGCACAGCTGAAAAGCCCGTATTTCCGGTAATCCTTCATGTAACCGTAGAATCTTCGAAACATGTCTGCCTCCATCTCTTCACTTGCAGTTTCAACTGTTGCAATCGCAACAATTCATCATATACTATACGGCTAATTTCTGCATTTGTCTACTGAAAGTCTGCCAAAATCATGAAAAATTCATTTACCTTCGATTCATTTTCTGCTACACTATATTACAGGGTTGCAATTACAGAATTACAATCACAGCATTACAAGTTATGTTATGAAAAGGAATACATCAGAGAAGGTTAAAGGAGGCACTTATGAAACAGGATATGATAGTCATTCTGGATTTGGGAAGTACAGATAATACAAGGCTGGCGCGGGAAATCCGTGCGGTCGGCGTCTACAGCGAAATTTATCCCCATGACATTACCGCGGAAGAGCTCAAAAAACTTCCCAATGTCAAGGGCGTGATCATAAACGGAGGACCTAACCATATCGTGGACGGCGTACGGATCGACGTACTGCCGGAGATCTACGAGGCGGGTTATCCAGTCATGGCCGCCGGCCACGAACCGGCAGCCTGTGAGAACAGCGTAACCGAATGGCCAGAGGACGAAGAGACAAGAGTATCACTGGTAAGAGAATTTGTATTTGACACCTGCCATGCGCAGGCCAACTGGAACATGACGAATTTCATTGCCGACCAGGTAGAACTGATCCGCAGCCAGGTAGGCGATAAGAAGGTTCTTCTTGCACTCTCCGGCGGTGTGGACAGCTCCGTTGTAGCCGCCCTTTTAATCAAGGCCATCGGCAAACAGCTCACCTGCGTCCATGTCAATCACGGCCTGATGCGCAAGGGCGAGTCTGAGTCCGTTATCGACGTATTCAAGCATCAGCTTGACGCTAATTTAGTCTACGTGGACGCTGTCGATCGTTTCCTTGGCAAGCTGGCCGGTGTTGCCGATCCGGAGCAGAAAAGAAAGATTATCGGTGCGGAATTTATCCGCGTTTTCGAGGAAGAAGCCAGAAAACTGGAGGGAATCGAATTCCTGGCACAGGGAACGATCTATCCCGATATCGTGGAGAGCGGAACCAAGACGGCGAAGATGGTCAAATCCCATCACAACGTAGGCGGTCTCCCGGAAGATTTACAGTTCCAGCTGGTAGAACCGCTGCGTCAGCTGTTCAAGGATGAGGTCCGCGCCTGCGGCGTAGAACTGGGACTTCCAGCAGAGATGGTATACCGCCAGCCGTTCCCGGGTCCTGGTCTGGGCGTGCGCTGTCTCGGAGCCATCACAAAAGAACGTCTGGAAGCAGTCCGCGAATCCGACGCCATCCTGCGCGAAGAATTTGCCAATGCCGGACTGGACAAGACCGTATGGCAGTATTTCACCGTCGTTCCTGATTTCAAATCCGTCGGCGTCCGCGACAACGCCAGATGCTTCGATTATCCGGTCATCCTCCGCGCCGTCAACACCATCGACGCCATGAGCGCATCGATTGAACAGATCGACTACGCCGTGCTGTTAAAGATTACAGACAGGATCTTAAAAGAAGTGAAGAATGTAAACCGTGTGTGCTATGATCTGAGTCCGAAGCCTACGGCTACGATTGAGTGGGAATAATACAAAAAGATACCGATTTTTTAAATGGCAGGCAATCCTTGTGATTACCTGCCATATCTGCATCATGACCTGCTTTTACCCGCAAATCATGACCCCAGATACAAATGCCGGATTATCCAAAAAATGGACCGCCGCACGAATAATCAAGTAACATTCGTGCTACGGTCCATTCTTCATGCTCTGACAGTTTTCACAGCATAAATCCCTTTGTCGTATCTTCCGCCAGGCGTCATGAGACGCCCGGTCCAATCTCTTTATTCCCTGAACTCCCAGTTGGTACTCCAGGTCCCTTCTCTCTGCTCTCCGGTGAAGCCGCCGTAGTCGAGGCTTCCGTCTCCGGGGCCTTTGTAGGGGCCGCAGTCTGGCTCTCTGTTGGCTTGGGCGCAGGAGCTTCAGACGGGGCCGTGGTCTCGGGAGACGCCGTCGTAGCTGCCGGGGTAGTAGCCGCCGGAGTGGTGGCCGCCGTTGTCTCCGGTGCCGCGGTCGTCGGCTGTATTGGCTTGCCCGCCGGTGTTGAGGTGGTCTTTGACTCGGTTCCCTCCAGATGGTAACAGAGTACCGGAGTACCCGCCGAGATGTTCTCAAATATCTTCTGTGCTACGGAATGCGGCAGGTTGACGCAGCCGTGAGATCCGCCGTTCTTATACAGCGTGCCTCCAAAGCTGGAACGCCATGTCGCATCATGGAGACCGATCCCGCCGTTAAACGGCATCCAGTAATCCACCGGGGTCTTATAATCTTCGCCCTTTAAAACCGCGTCCTTCTGCTTATAGGTCAGGGGATAAACTCCCGCCGGAGTCGCCCAGCCCTTGGCTTCATTACCCGACACAAAGTCAGATTCCACCACAAGACTGCCGTCCTTATAATAGAAAAGGTGCTGCGCCGTCAAGTTGATCTCCACATAGGTGCTGCCATAATCATTGGCCCCATGGCTGACCGCCTTCTGCTTGTAGACCGGTTCTCTCGTCTGACTCTCGCCTGAACGGATTATAGCTGCCAGTTCATCCGCCTCCGCGGACTGGTCGATTCTCCAGCCATAGCTTCCACCCGTAATCCTAACGGTCTTTCCGTAGGAGGTATTAAGAGTTTTTGCCTTATTATAGGTATCGTATTTGGAGGCCAGACTCTTCACATACTCCGTGACCGCTCCGCTGCTGACATAAGCGTTTCCATCGTCACCGATGCCGATCCAGTCCTTGATAGTATCGCCGCTCAGCACCTCCCGACTGTCTCCAAAGGTATATGTCACTCTGACATTCACAAATTTATTAAGCGCCTGCACGCGGGTGAGGAGCTCTGCGTCGTCACTGGGAACTCCCGGCTTCACGTAGGCCTCCAGTTCCTCCAGGGATAGCTCTCTCTGTAAGCCGTTTACCGCCTCCGCGATACCGGCCATCACCTTCTCTCTATCCAGTTCGCTTCCCTCTACTGCAGGAATCACACTATATCCCTGGCCTGACACATACTCTGACATCACCGCATCCTGTGGTTTCACCACCTGCGTCTCATCAAAGCAGTTCAGCGCATCCACCACGCCCGTAAGCTTCTCATCACTAAACTGGATCATAGTATCGATCTCAAAAGTCTGAGTCGCCTTCCGATGGCGGAACCAGTCGTTGGGCTCCTGTTCCTCCAGAAGCCTCTCAAGGCTGCCGTCAAACACCGATTCCAGGCCGATCTCATCGCCCGATATCACTTCCTCTGCGCCGCCCCGCTCCTTGATGGTCAACGTATATCCGTTGATGCCCGAAGCGATCAGCTGCTTCACTTCATCCACAGTCTTCTTCGACGCATCAATGCCGTTAATAGTCGTATTTGGGAAAAACACAGTACGATACTGCTTTCCCGTCTGTATGTACAACACGGTAACCGTGGCAGCCGCCGCCACTGCGATACCGCCGCAGACAGCTGCCCAGAACTTTACGCCCAGCCGCTTTTTCTTTCTGCTGCGTGGTTTTTCTCTTTCCATTTAATTCCTACCTCTTTACTAGCAATTAGTTAATGTGTTTATTATAACGCATGGCCATGCATGATGTCCAACCCTTTTCTGATAAGATTTTATGACATTTTTATTACGATCCACTCTCATATAAAAACAAATTTTATTTTCAATCCCCCGCTTCTAACTTTTACTTTTTTGTTTTTCGCTTTTTCTAAATTCAAAGCTTCGCGCACAGAAAGGTTCTTCCCCGCCTCCAAGTGCGTCCCGGCACAGGGGGAGTTGATATCCCAGTGTGCCGCCATCTGGATACCAGTGCCTCCCGACATATTTACGCCGGGAGACACTAGTCATAAAAATGAACGTGACTGGCGAACACACGCATTATGTGTCCGTCAGTCACGTTCATTTTTATGGCGAGTAGGAAGCAAGGCGGACACGGGATATCAACTCCCCCTGTGCCGGGACGCACCTGGAGGCGGGGAAGAACCTTTCTGTGCGCGAAGCCACCTTCACTCCTCTTCGGGTTTGATTTTCCCCTTCCGGACCGCCTCCACGAACAGCGGCGCCAGCTGCGGATCAAACTGCCTACCGGCCTGTTTCAAGATCTCCTCCATGGCAAATTCCAGGGAGCAGCGGTCCTTGTAGGACCTTTTTGATATCATAGCGTCAAAGGAATCCGCAATGCAGAGAATTCTTGCGGAGAGCGGTATATCTTCTCCCGCGATTCCCCTTGGGTAGCCCTTGCCGTCATACCGCTCATGGTGGCCGATAACGGCCGGTATTACATAGTCCAGAGACGGCAGGTTCCGGATGATGCCGATGGCCGCTTCCACATGGCCCTTCATGGTCTCATACTCCTCCGGCTCCAGCCTTCCTGGCTTGTTTAAAATATGTTCCGGGATCCCGATCTTTCCAATATCATGGAGAAGCCCGGCCTCCCTCACCAGCTCGATGAAGTCTTCACTCATGCCGTACTCTTCCGCCAGAATCCCCGCGTACTCCGCCACATGCCTGGAATGGCTGAAGGTATAGTGGTCCTTGGCGTCGATGGCCGCGGTCAGCGCATAGATGGTGGACTGGTACGAGGTATAGACATCCTCTCTCACCAGCGGTTCACCGCCCTTTGCATTTCCGTCTATATGGGATCCGATGTCATAGACCATGACGCCGTTTTTCCCCTTCCGCTTCACGGAAAATACAGCCATGTCCGCGTTCTCCACCAGCTGCTTGATATTGCTGGCTGAATATGGGATGGTACAGATCCCGCAGCTCACGGTCAGCACCTTTAAGGCGTAATCCGTGGCCCTCTTGTTCATATTTAAAATCTGCATCCGTATGGATTCCGCGATATTCCTGGCCGCCAGCACATCGAAATCAGGCAGCGCCGCCGCGAATTCCTTTCCGCTGTAGCGGGCCACATAACCGCGCTCTCCCACCGTGGCGCTGATAATCTTCGCCGCATTCTGAAGGGCAGCGTCCCCCTCCTTCATGCCGTAGAGCTGGTTATACAGCTTAAAATCATCGATGTTGATGATGATCAGGGCCAGCTCCTTGTTCGGCTTCTTCTCATACTGCTGATTCAAAAGCTCATAGAAATACTTCCTGTTTAAAAGTCCGGTCAGCTCATCCGTCCGGGCCTCCATGCAGGCCTTCTCATACAGCCTGGAGTTGCGGACCGCGATAGACGCGATGGAACTGACTGATTCCAGGAAATTCAAATCATCGTAGCCGTAGGATTTCCCCTTCTTTTTCGAGGCCAGAAGCACGATTCCAGCCAGGCTTTCCTCGTCCTGCAGCGGAAGCATGCACTGGATTCCCAGTTCCCGGATCAGCTGCTTCTCCTCCTCCCACATGGACTTAAAAAGCACGGTCCTGCGGAATTCCGATATCTGGATACACCGCCTGTTCTGGCGCATCCACTCCACCATCGGGTTGTCCCCCCGTATGGTAATGTTTACGCCGCTGATGGGACGGGACCGGTGCGCCGTCTCATAATTCTCTCCCGCCTGGTCGGCCAGACAGATATAGATGGTCTCTACCGCCAGCGTCTCCTGGATAACCGTCGAGATCTCCTCCACGATATCAGCCACCTCAAGGCTCTTAGACACTGCTGTGCTGAATTTCTTTAAATTCTCCGTCTGGACCAGTTCCCCCTTGGTAAACAGAATATCGATAAATGTCTTCACCACCGATGACAGTAAGAACGTAACCAGCGCGAAGCACACCGCCACGATCAGAAGGCTGCTTCCCGCAAATACCGGCATGTTCCTCTGAATAAACTCCTGGAGCGGATTGATGTAATTGGCAAACAGCAGTGCCACCAGCAACGTGCTGATTCCGTAAACCACTCCCCTGGAAACCAGGAGTGTCAGCCGGAATAAATGCTTTTTATATAATGCATAGAACATGAATCCCGCGTTAATGATGCCTGAAAGGACATCTGTCGGGAATCCGCGGAACACCGGCACCAGAGTTCCGGCATGGCCGATAAACAGAATGACGATTCCTGCAAAGATCGGCTTCAGCTGATTTCGTTCCACCGTGTTCTTCCTGTACGACTTATGCACCAGGTAAAACATATGGATGATCGGAAACGACATGGTGATAAACAGGATAATAATCGGCCAGCCGATATGGTACACGAATCCGGCTGATCCGTTAGCCAGCCTTATCACTTCCGGGCATGGAATATAGAAGCCCCATTTGATGTTGGCTACATTATTGATCACTGCCAGTATGAGCCACGACCACCACAGGATAGTGTCATCCGAATCCACCAGCGCATAGATAAAGTTAAAAAACGTAAAGGGCAGAATAATCAGGCCCACTATGGAAAAATGGAACCAGAATTCCACTTCCGGCCACAGCTCCATACGCATGGCGAGGGAACCGCCTGTCCACAGTAAAAACGCGGCCAGCACTACCAGAAATGAGTGGATGATTTTCGTCTTCTGCGCGGCCATGAACGCCACAAATAAGATCATGTAGCAAAACAGAGCCGTCACAGAGATAAATGAGTAGTTATACACTTCTCTCAGGCCTCCTTCCAAAAGCGGAAACCAGTTCCTGACTCTTTAAAAGCTCTCCGATCTCATACTGGGTGGGGTTGATCCGCCGCATCTTCTCCTTGCCCCCGCGGTAATACGTGTCAAACGTACCGCACCGCAGGATCGTGATCTCCAGAGGGTCAATTCCGAGTATCTTCTTCAAGTCCTTATAGTCCTCGTCGACGTATTTGAAATAGACCCCCATGTGCTCCTTTAATATGTTGACGGTTACGGCAGATGAAAACAGGCACTCCGGCTCCATCTCCACATACATGTGCAGAAATGGCCGCTTATTCTCCGTAATCTCCTTGGCCGCCGCCCAGTCCTTCACCTTCAGTCCTGACAATCCGATGACCCGGCCGATGGAATTCTCCGTAATTCTTGTAAATCCGGCAATATCGATCACCGTTGGAATCCGGTCTATGTATTCGAATCTGGGGAATCGAACCTGATCCCGCTCATTTTCCAGGGCGATGCATCGATAGACATCCCCCACACGGTAACGCATGAAGACGCCGCCCTTCAGCACCGAGATCACAAGTTCGTACTTCTCGCCCTCCTCCACCTCATTCATGAGACAGGTGCGCGGTTCATAGGAGGGATCCGCCAGACTCCGCTCCATCTCCTTTTCCGGGATGAACTCATAAAAGCAGGCATCCGGGAAGAAGTACATACCGTCCCGGCTCCAGATCTCCGTTCCGATACACGTCGGCTCCGTTCCGGCAAATATCTCCATGGGGCGCACGCCCCACAGCTTCTCCAAATCGTCACGGTAGAGGCGGTTGTCCGTTCCGGCGCACATAAAGCCCTTCAGACGGAACAAATCCTTTGGAAGTAAGTCTCTCCCCTCTTTTCTGCATAGATGCTTTGCCTTAAGCAGCCGGACCACCATAGCCGGACTGATGGAAATCTTCTTTTTGCCGTCTCCGCCTCCCGAACCGCTTCCGCTTTTATGTCCGGAACCGAGAGACGCGATGCTGAGACTGACGTAATACGTGACGCTTCCAACGCCAAAAAAGAAGTCAATCCCTTTCTTTAAGCCCATTTTAAAGCCCTTTTTATTCCGTTCACTGAATGACATCTTCTGGGCTTCCTTGACCGGTGGAAGAAATTCGATGCTGATCGCATCGTTGAGAAGCAGAGGGAAGATTCCCGTCGCATAGGGAAGTGGTGCAAGCGCGTAGAGAATGGTATCCTTCGGATTGACATCGAAGTCTCCCCGCCCGCTGCTGGTGGACAGCATCAGACAGCCAAGCATGTTATTCTGGTACGTCTCCAGCATGCTCCGGGTATAGGGAGCCAGCTTGATCGTATGCCTTCCGCCCTCCCACGTCGTCTGAATCCAGACCACAGGATCATCCGGAAGTATGGATTTGTCCTTTAAGGACAGACTGTCCGCATAGTCTTCATAAGAGGTTAATGGCACCATTTTCCGAAACTCTTCGATCGTCTCCGGATTCCTGCCCTTCAAAATCGTCTGACCGATCCCGCTGGCCCTCCATTTACGAATCTGTTCCAGCATAAGCCGGTTCTGAATCGCCATAAACTCATCTATGGTTAAATCCAGAAAACCGCAGTATTCCTTCCAGAGCTCCCAATCCTTACGCTCCTTCAGTTTTTCTTCAAATTTCATCCCCGTCCTCCTCCATTGTCCGGAAGTACCCGGCACATTTGCGGACACTCTTTCCAGTGGGTATCAGAAATGGTGTTTCCCTCTGATACGCCTCATAGCCTGAAAGCGTCCTTTTAAATGTAACCCGGTCCTGAAACCAGACATACAAAACATTGAGCCCACTGTAACAGATACACACAGCCATCATCAGTCTCTGCCCGGTTAAAAGGGCGAGAAAGAGATACAGAAAGAAAAACCACACCACCCCCGGGTGTCTGCAGAGGGAATAAACGCCCTCTGTGTACACTGGCGGGTTTTCTTCCAGCCTGGTATACGTTTTCTCAAACGGCAATGCAAAAAACAGTGTGTAGATCAGCAGTGCTGCCTGGCTCACGGCCAGCGCACCAAAAATCACAATTCTCCAGACCGGCGCTCCGTACGCCCGGATCAGTGTGACGAAACAGGCGGCCGTAGACGCCAGCAGAATCACGTTCCCGATCAGGAAAAAGGTGTGCAGAATGCGGTTTTTCCAGGTAAAGCTGTTCAGATCATAGAGTAAAAACATACCAAAAGCAATCACGCCTGCTGCAAGATAACTCATTCTCCCTGCCTTTCTTTTTTATGACGTCTGATAATTCCGATTCCCAGCGGATACGGCCCCGTGTGAACGGCAATCGTCGCACCAATCTGGTTGATCCAGGCATCTTCCATCTCATACCCCCCGGTTCTGAGCGCTGCAAGCACCTGTTCCTTAAATAAAACCGCCTCTTCACGATCATAGCCAAAGCCTATGGTAAACCGGTAGCTGCTCATGGGCCGCCCGTTTTCCTTCAAATAATCGAGCAAAAGAGCGATCACCTTATCGATCGATTTTCTCCTGCTCCTCGATATTCCGCTTGGAAATATCTCTCCCTGCTTCAGGGTAATGATGGGCCTGATCCCCAGCACAGAAGCCGCGGCTCCGGCCACTTTCCCGATTCTTCCGCCGTGCTGCAGATAATCCATGCTTCCGATCGTAAAGAAAATCCGGCCGCTCTCCTTGATCTCGTCGAGTGCCGCCACGGCCTCCGAAAGGGTCATCCCTTCCTCTCTCATCGAGACGGCCTCCAGCACAAAAAGTCCCTGAAGTACGGTGTTCACGGTTGCGTCTATCACTTCAATCTGCGCATCCTCATATTGGCTCAGCACCATCTCCTTCGCATTCAGCGCGGACTGCATGGAACCGCTGAATTTCGTCGTGATGCAGATACACAGAACAGGAATGTGCGCCTGCGCAAACGGCTGAAATACGTCGACATAATCCTGGATCGACGGCATGGAAGATTTGGGATATACACCGGGCTGCTCCACCATCTCCCGGTAAAATTCGCGGATGCCGATTTCCGTGCCCTCTTTTTTATAGGTTTCTCCGTCAAAAGAAACATAGAACGGCACCACCGTGATCTCCTTCGCTGCAGTCAGCTCATCGGGTAAATCACAGGAGCTGTCACTGATCACTGCAAACCTGCTGTTTTCCATGTCTGATTCTCCTCTCCTCCGTATACAGCTGTCACGCATCTCACAAAAAGACTGAAAATATTTACGCGACACTTCCATTATACTAAACCTATCACAACCTGTCCATTGTAATTTACTCGATATCTGACAAAATTTTAGTCACATTTCGCTATTTTTAGCTATTTTCTAAATATTTTTGTAACCTTAAAATTTTTCATATTTATTCCGTTTCACGCATCGCCGTCCCCTTTCATATGATAAATAGAAAGTGTATGCATAAGGAATATCACATGGCACAGTTTACACCGGTTTATGGAACCATCACCTCCATCACCCCCATGCAGACAGCAGACGGCACGCAGGACTGCACCCTTTTATTTTTCGTCATGACGCAGGATATCGGCCCTGTTACCTTTACTGTCACCCCCCTCACCTATGTGGAAGGCCAGGAGACGTTAAAGCCAGGAGACCCCATTGTCGCATTCTATGACAGTTCGGTCCCCACCCCACTCATTTATCCGCCCCGCTATCACGCAGTCCTGATTGCAGAGACGGATGACGGTCTCTTTGCCGCCTTCGACTATTTTGACGAAAATCTGGTTAATTCAGATGCGACGCTCAAATTAAACCTGTCGGAAAGAGGCGGGACCGAAGTACTTATGGCCAACGGACAGATCTACTACGGCACACCGGCGAATCACTACCTGCTGGTACTCTACAGTACCACCACGCGCAGCATCCCGGCCATGACCACGCCGGAAAAGATCATTGTATTCTGCAGCGAATAGCCTGAAGGCTGCCGCCGGCCGTCAAAAAGGGATATCCGGTCTAGACCAGATATCCCTTTCTTTGGAGCTCCATCTCTATCATATCCAGATTCTTTTCCGAATCCGCGGCCACCGTGTGGTAATGGCAGCCGCCGGTCAGGGCCTTTAACGGCTGATCCCTGCTCATCGCCATCTGATTCACGAATTCCAGCGCATCCAGCCGGTTGTTGATAATTAAATCCACACTGATCTGGCCGTAGAGTGCGTGTTCAATAGATACGTCCAGAATTCTTCCTCCGTAATCCACGATCGTCTGAAGCTCGTCCAGCATGTGCTCCGTATCGTGATTCACCCGGAAGACACGGACACGCGCCTTCTCTGCCCCCTGCTGGGGTTTATAGAGAACATAGCCCTTATTTGTGGACATGATCTCCTTATTCTCGGCCCGCAGAAGGGCGATATCCTGAACCACGATCTGACGGCTCACTCCCGCCCGCTTCGCCAGCTCCGCTCCGGACACGGGAGACGTCTCCTGATTCAGTATCTCCATGATCTGCTGTCTTCTCTTATCTCCATCCACTCGATCCATCACTCCTGTTCCGCAGTCCCATCTTTTCTGTCGTTTATATCATTCACTGTCATAAATGCCCCCTCATACCCCAGTTTCCGGCAGAGGGCCGCCATGTGGGGCTGTTCCAGCTTTGCAGCCGCCAGGGCGTCTACCTCATAAAATACGGACTCCTTCGGTCCATCGGCCAGCACCTTTCCGTGTGCCATCACGATGACCCGCTCAAAATACTCCGCCACGAAATCCATATCATGGAGAATCGCCAGCACAAACTTTCCGGAATCACTCAGTTTTCTTACAATCGATCCTATGACTGCGCGTCCTCTTGCATCCTGGGCAATGGTCGGCTCATCCAGAATCAGAACCTTTGTATCCATGGCCACAACAGACGCGATTGCCACCATTTTCCTCTCCGATAAATCCAGATCATAGGGATTTTCTTCCGCCGCATCTAAGAGTCCTACCATGGAAAGGGCTTCTCTGGCCCGCTTTTCCGCCGCCTCCCGGCTCATGCCGATATTAAGGGGGCCCACCATGACTTCGTCCATCACACGGTTTTTAAAAATCTGGTCATCCGGATTCTGAAATACATACCCCACACTGCCGGCCAGCTGCGCCACCGTCCGCTCCGAGATATCCTCATTACCAAACAGGATTGACCCGGAAACCGGCTTCAAAAGCCCCTTTAACAGCTTGACCAGCGTCGTCTTGCCGGCACCGTTCTGGCCGATCACCGCAGTGGGTCTCGCATCCAGCTCCATGGCAAGGCCTTCCAAAACAGGCACATGCTCCAGATAGTGGAACGACAGGTCCTTTATACGGAAGATTTCCCCGGACATTCTGTCGGCGGCAGCTGGCAGCCCTTCTGCCCCCACTCTCTTTCCGCTTAACCCCGCCGGAAACTGATCCCGCAAGGCCATGGTCTGCTCCATCGTCACCGGATAGAGGCGCTTTCCCTCCTCTTTTCTGCACACGGAAAGCTTCCGGCAGACTCTTGTAAACACAGGCGCTTCCACGCCCAGTTCTTCTAAATCATCTCTGGAGAATATCTTCTCCGGCGTATCGTACGCAATCTGTTTCCCATCGTGGAGAAGCAGGATTTTATCGCAGTAGGAGGCCAGTTTTTCCATCTTATGCTCCACCATAATGATGGTAATTCCGGTTTTGGACAGCTTATCCACCACCCGGAACACCTCCTCACTTCCCTGAGGGTCCAGCTGGGAGGTCGGTTCGTCGAGCACGATAATCTCCGGCTGCATGGCCAGAATACTGGCGATAGCGACTCTCTGCGTCTGTCCTCCCGATAAATCGAAGGGGTTCCTGTCGCGGTACTGTTCGATGTCGAGCAGCCTTAAATTCTCTTCCACCCGGCGCACGATCTCCTCCCGCGGCACGCCTAAATTCTGCAGGCCAAAAGCAATTTCTCCAAATACCGTATCCTTCGCCCCGGAAAGCTGGTTAAATGGATTCTGAAAGATCAGTCCCACCTTCTGACAGAGCAGCGCCACCGGTGTTTTGGCCGCTTCCTGCCCGTCGATCACGATCTTTCCGCCATAAGCCCCCTTAAACATCGTGGGCACCAGGCCGACGAGAGCCTGACAGAGCGTGCTCTTTCCAGCCTTGTTTTCACCTACAATGCCGATAAAGCTGCCCTTTTCCACTAAAAAATTAAGGCCGTCCAGCGCCAGCTTTTCCGTATGGGGGTAACGGTATTTCAAATTTGTCACTTCAATCAGAGCCATCTTATCACCCTCCATACGATAGAACCTGCAATCAGGAGGACCATCAGAACCATAAATGCCCTGTCGCGCCCCTTGATCTTGTGATCGCTTAAAAACGTCTTCTTTGTCTTCGAATCAAAGCCCCGCACCTCCAGCGCGATGGCCCTCTCCCTGGTATTGATGAGGGAGCTGCTTACCACCGGAGAGATCAGCGGGATAAATGCCTTCGCCCTCACGAACAGGCTTCCTTCCGTCTCCATCCCTCTGCTCCGCTGTGCATCCATGATGGTATTCATCGTTCCCATCATCTGCGGAATAATCTGAAACACGGAACTGATCATATATCCGAAACGCGGGGAAAAGCCCGCCTGCTCTAAATCATCCACCAGGGTGGCCGGCTTCGTAGTCAGCACAAACATGGCGAACGCCAGAAGCATGTTTAAGATGTTAAGCCCGATCCTGGAAGCGTAGAGAAGCCCTTCCTTATAGAACTTAAGCGGCCCTAAGGCCGCCAGGACATTCTGATTCTCCCGGTTGAACAGACCGTGGATCAGAAAGACCGTGATGATGATGGTAAACGAAAAAGCGATCAGCGGAAAGACCTTTTTAATGATTTTTCCGCTGATGAGCAGTCCCAGGCTGACTGCGATAAACACGCCGAACATCCACAGTGTGCCCGTGATTAAGGGCACACTGATGGCCGCCACGATGTAAAGCATCTTGGCAAAGGGATGCAGCCTGGTCAAATACGTATCTTTGTCCACAAAAAGGCTGATACTTTTCATAAAACGCTCCATCCTTCATTTAAAATTTCATGATTAATCGAGGCTTTCCACCTCATCGCCCATCTCATAGAGGGAGGTCAGCTTCTTCGGCAGTCCCTTGATGATGGCAAACACAATTAACAGTGTGATCAGCTTATCCGGGACATCGACGATCACTTCGTCCAGGAAGGAGCCCAGCGCGACCGGAAGGCCGGAAGCCTGAGACCATGCGAATACCGCGTCGCCCCAGAGGTTGCCGGTAGTACCGCCCCAGAACAGGATGTTGAGCGGTGTGGAGATGAGAACTGCCACAAATCCGGCTACGCATGCCGTTAAAACAGCGCCGGAAAGCTTCTTCATGCGTCCGAGCCTTGCCATGATTCCGACTGCTACGCCGATACCGAGGCTGGTCAGCGCATAGACCAGGGTGATGGAATCGCCTGTGGTAAAGCCGTAGATTAAGTTGTTCGCCGCGCCGCAGATTCCTCCGATGATCGGACCGCCCAGCACCGCGCCGATACAGGTTCCGATGGAATCCAGCCACAGCGGCAGCTTCAGCACGGATGCAAACAGCTTACCAAGATAATTAATCCCGATACATGCCGGGATCAGGACAACACAGGCTGCGTTAAACTCTGTCTTAAATAAATGGTTCAT
>OGZT01000775.1_pt1 | contig 24422 bp, 18 predicted proteins | sample 1576891 | NCBI WGS metagenome assembly OGZT01 (sample SAMEA3541521, study PRJEB24748) | human gut metagenome | biome: human gut; feature: human-associated habitat; material: faeces | place: China | collected 2012 | reverse complement strand
AAGCAACTATTTGTGCATACAGAGTATCTCATAATAATGCTGATAAATGATGTGGCATTCTGGGGAAATAAGTATATCCCAGTTCATCTGATAGTAGGAATAACATTTACTTTCTTTAATCTGATCATAATAAAAACTATAAGAAATATATTTAGAAATTCATTAGAAAAAAGACTTCTTATCATAGGAGTAGGAAATACAGCTAGAGAATTAACTCATGTAATAAAAGAAAATAATTTTACAATGTACAACTTATTGGGATATATATCAGCTAATTCTTTAGAGGGAGTTAATCAAAGTATAAGAGTAGAAGAAGAAAAAATACTTGGAAATTGTGATGACATAGAAAGAGTAATAGAAGAAAAACAAATAAATGAAGTGATAATAGCCCTTCCACTTGCAAATAACAAACAGATGTCAGAAATAATCAACAGACTAGACGGAAAAGTAAATAAGATAAAATTTACACCAGAGTTAAATGGAACATATACTTTTAATTCACAAGTAGAAAGCTATGATGGACTTATGATTATATCAGCTAAGATAAATTTTGTAAAAGGTTTCAGTAGAGTATTGAAAAGAGTAATAGATGTAATAGTTTCTTTTTTAGGAGTTTTACTTTTGATACCATTGACAATTCTGATATGGCTAAAAACAGATAAACAAGAAAGAAAAGAAGGACTATTTTTTACTCAAGAAAGAATAGGAAGAAATGGGAGAAAAATAGTTATTTATAAATACAGAAGCATGGTGACAGGAGCAGATCAGATACTAGAAAAAATGATGAAGGAAGCTCCAAAAATAAAAGAGGAATATGAAAGAAATAAGAAACTTAAAAATGATCCAAGGGTAACTAAGATAGGAGAATTTTTAAGAAGAACATCATTAGATGAATTTCCTCAATTTATAAATGTATTCAAAGGAGAGATGTCATTTGTAGGACCAAGACCATATCTGCCAAGAGAGAAAAATGATATGGGAGCATATTATGAAAAGATAGTGAAATCAAAACCAGGAATAACAGGAATGTGGCAGACCCATGGAAGAAGTGAAACGGATTTTGAAGAGAGATTGATACTAGATGAATATTATTATAGGAACTGGTCACTATGGCTGGATATAGTGATAATAATAAAAACAATAAAGAATGTTGTTGGTAAAAAGGGGGCATATTAAATAATGAATTTTTTATTTTTAGTGCATAAATACCCAAAAGAAGAAAAAAATTCTAGCTTAGAAAAAGATTTTATTAAGAAACTAGCTGAAAAAGGTCATAAAGTTTATGTAATAACAACAGTTGAAAGAAGAATGAAACAGAATACTTACTTATATAAGGATAGAAATATAGAAGTTTTATATGTAAAAACAGGAAATAGAACTAAAGAGTATAATCTTGTAGAAAAAATATTAACAATATTAACCACACCTTTTTTTATACAAAAAAAAGCCAATAAATATTTTGGTAATATAGAAATTGATTATTTAGTTGCCTATACACCATTTATGTCAAATTTAGACTTAATAAAGTTTTTTAAAAGAAAATATAACTGCAAATCAGCTTTGTTTTTATGGGATATTATGCCTCAAACTGCTAAAGATATGGGAGTTATAAAAAATAATATTATTTTTAATTACATGAAAAATAATGAAAAAAAATTATATAAAAATGTGGAAAAGATTATTTGTAATTGTGATGAAGCTGAAAATTATATTTTAAGAAATAATTATAAAAATAAAAAAGAGATTCTACTTATAAGAAATTCAGAATATATATCTAAAGTTGAATTCTGTAATAAAGATAGGGATAAAATTAGGAAAAAATATGGATATTCAGAAAAAGATATAGTTTTTATTTTTGGTGGAAATATGGGAATGCTTCAAAAATTAGACAATATATTAGAGTTAGCAAAACAGATAAAAGATCCTAATGTAAAATTTTTATTAGTTGGTGATGGAAAAGATAAGCCTTTATTAGAAAGAAAGATTTTAGATGAAAAAATTAAAAATATAAAAATTTTAGATGTTATTCCTAGAATTGAATATGATGAAACTATGGGAGCATTTGATTGCGGATTGATATCTTTAAATGAAAAGAATACTGTTCCTAATTTTCCAACTAAGGTAACAGCTTATTTGAAATTAGGGTTACCTATATTTGCTTCGTTGGATAGCTCAGCAGGAAAGGGAGTTGGAGAATACATAGAAAAAAATAAAATAGGTATTTGGAGTAAAGCAGGAGATATAAATGATTTGAAAATAAAATTTGATTTATTTTTACTAAAAATAAAAAATAAGGAATATTCTAAAGAAAAATTAAAAGAACTATATAAAGAAGAATTTGATATAGAAAAAGCATATAAAATTTTTATGAAAGGACTTGAAGAATAATGTTTAAAGATAAGGTTTTATTGATAACAGGTGGAACAGGATCATTTGGAAATGCTGTACTGAGAAGATTTCTAAAAACAGATATTGGAGAAATAAGAATTTTTTCAAGAGATGAAAAAAAACAGGATGACATGAGAAAAGTATATAATAATCAAAAACTAAAGTTTTATATAGGAGATGTAAGAGATTACAACTCAGTAATGGATGTAATGAGAGGGGTGGACTTTGTATTTCATGCAGCAGCCCTTAAACAAGTACCATCATGTGAATTTTATCCAGTACAAGCTGTTTATACTAATATATTAGGAACGGAAAATGTTTTAAATGCAGCAATAGCATCAAAAGTAAAAAAAGTAGTTTGTTTGAGTACAGATAAAGCAGCTTATCCAATAAATGCAATGGGAATGTCAAAAGCCCTTATGGAAAAAGTAACAGTAGCGAAAGGAAGAAATTTAAAAGATGATGAGACTACAATATGTCTTACAAGATATGGAAATGTAATGGCATCACGTGGTTCAGTTATTCCTTTGTTTATAGATCAAATAAGAAATGAAAGACCAATAACAATAACAGATCCAAATATGACAAGATTTATGATGAGCTTAGATCAGGCAGTAGATTTAGTATTGTTTGCATTTAAAAATGGAAAAAATGGTGACTTATTTATTCAAAAATCACCAGCAGCAACTATTGGGGTTCTTGCTAACACAATAAAAAATATACTTAAAAAACCAGAACATGAAGTGAGAATAATAGGAACAAGACATGGAGAAAAACTTTATGAGGTTCTGATGACTAAGGAAGAAAAAGTAAGAGCAATAGATATGGGGGAATATTTTAGAGTTCCAGCAGATGGAAGAGATCTTAACTATTCAAAATATTTTGAAGAAGGTCAAGAAGTAATCACTCAAGCTGAAGAATATAATTCTCATAATACATACAGATTAAATGAGGAAGAACTGAAAGAAATGCTGATTAATCTATTTGAAATTCAAGAAGATTTAAGAGAATTTGGGGGAAATAGATGAAAAAGTTAAAACTAATGACAATATTAGGAACAAGACCTGAAATAATTAGACTTTCAGAAATAATAAAAAAAGCAGATAAATATTTTGAACATATCTTAGTGCATACTGGACAAAACTGGGATTATACATTGAATAAAGTTTTTTTTGATGATCTAGAACTAAGAGAACCAGACTATTATCTTGATTCAGTAGGAAATAATTTAGGGGAGACTATTGGAAATATAATAAGTAAATCTTATGAGATATTAGAAAAAGAAAAACCTGATGCTCTTCTTTTATTAGGGGATACAAATAGTTCTTTATCTGCAATAGCAGCAAAAAGATTAAAGGTTCCTATTTTTCATATGGAAGCTGGAAATAGATGTTTTGATCAAAATCTTCCTGAAGAAATTAACAGAAAAATAGTGGATCATATAAGTGATATAAATTTACCTTATACAGAAAACAGCAGAAGATATTTGTTGGCAGAAGGATTTAGGAAAGAACATATTTTTGTAACAGGTTCTCCTATGACTGAAGTATTAGAAATAAACAAAGAAAAAATAGAGAATAGTGATATTTTAGAAAGATTAAATTTAAAACCAAATAAATATATATTATTAAGTACTCATAGAGAAGAAAATGTAGATAAAGAAGAAACTTTTAATAATTTAATAGAAAGTATAAATGAAGTAGCAGAAGTGTATAAATTACCAATTATATTCTCTGTTCATCCAAGAACACAGAAAAAATTAAAAGAAAGAAAAGTAAAATTTAATTCATTGATACAGGAAATGAAACCATTTGGTTTTTTTGATTACTGTAATTTACAAAAAAATTCTTTTTGTGTTTTATCAGATAGTGGGACTTTAAGTGAAGAGTCAGCTATACTAGAATTTCCAGCCATTTCTATAAGAACGAGTACAGAAAGACCAGAGGTAATTGACAAGGGTAATATTATCTTAGCAGGAATAAAAAAAGATGAAGTTTTATCTTCTTTGGAAATAGCCACAGAAATGTTTAAAACAGACAATAAGAAAGTGAAACCATATGACTATTTAGATAATAATGTTTCAGATAAAGTAATAAAAGTCATAAGGAGTTATACAGATATAGTGGATAGAGTTATATGGGGGAAGAACTGATGGAAAAAATTTTAATAATTGGCTCTAAAGGTATGGCAGGGCATATGATAAAAGAGTATCTTTATCAAAAAAAATATGATGTTTACGGAACCCTTAGAGAAAAGGAAGAAAAAAATTTAGGAGTGAATGAGTTTTATTTAGATGCCTTTGATAAAGAGAAATTAGAAGAGATACTAAAAAAAGTAAAACCAGATTTTGTTATAAACTGTATAGGAATATTAAATCAATTTGCAGAAAATAATCCAGATATAGCAATCTATGTAAATGGATATTTCCCTCACTATTTAGATAGATTATCAGAAAAGTATGGATATAAGTTAATACATATCACTACTGACTGTGTATTTTCAGGAAAAAAAGGAAACTATATAGAAGATGATTTTAGAGATGCAGATAACTATTATGGAAGATCAAAGGCAATAGGAGAAGTGAATAATAATAGAACTTTAACATTTAGAACTTCAATAATAGGGCCAGATATAAATAAAGATGGAATAGGTTTGTTTAACTGGTTTATGAAACAAGAGGGAAAAATAATGGGATACTCAAATGTATTTTGGAGTGGAGTGACAACATTAGAGTTAGCAAAAGCGATAGAAGCCTCATTTAGTCAAAATCTATCAGGATTAATCCATCTTGTAAATAATGAAAAGATATCAAAGTATGACTTATTAAAATTATTTTCTAAATATATGAATAAAGATATAGAAATAGAAAAATATGAAGATTATTTTTCAGATAAAAGTTTAATAAGAACAAAAGAAGACTTTAGTTACAAGGTTCCTAAATATGAAAAGATGATAGAAGAATTAAGTGAATGGATAAAAAAAAATAATAGATATGTATATAGGTAGGCAATGATTAGATGAAAACTATTGTAGTAAATAATCCAGCAGCCAAAACTAGTGGAGCTTTGACTATACTGAAAGAGTTTTTAAAGAAGACGAGTTCTTTAAAATGTAGTCATAGATTTTTAGTTATAGTTTCTGTTGAAGAATTAAAAAAATACGAAACAGATAAATTAAAAATAATAGTTATTCCAAGTCAAAATTTTAAAGAAAGAATAATTTGGGATTTTTATAGATTAAAAAAGTTTTTAAAAAAGAAAGATATAATTCCAGATATATTTTTTTCCATACAAAATACAGGAGTGAATCTTCCTAAAAGAGTACAGCAGATTTTATATTTTCATCAAGCTTTAAGTGTAATAGATTTAAAATGGAATATTTTAAAAAAAGAAGAAAGATTATTTTGGCTGTACAAAAATATTTATCCATTTTTTATAAGAAGGTATTTAAGTAAAATAAAAAAAGTTATAGTTCAAAGTGAATGGATTAAAAAAGAATTTTCCCAAAAGTTTAATTACAATTTAAAAAATATTATAGTAGTAAAACCTAAGATTAATTTACCTGATACTTCAAAAATAAAAATAATTCCTAAAGAAAAATTTAGGATATTTTATCCAGCAACCCCTTTAGTATATAAGAATCATGAAATTATAATTAAAGCTTTAGGAGAATTAAAAAAAGAAAAAAAAGATTTAGCAAAGAATTTAGAATGTATCTTTACCTTTTTTGAAAAAGAAAATGAAAGAATAGATGGATTAATAAAAAAATATGATGTTGAAGATATTATAAAATTGGTAGGGAAAATTCCATATGAAAGAGTATTAGAATATTATAAAAGTTCAGATTTGATTATATTTCCTAGTAAATTAGAAACATTAGGACTGCCTTTAATAGAGGCTAAACATTTTAATTTAGATATTTTAGCAATAGATTTGATATATTCTAGAGAAGCTATTGGAGATTATAAAAATGTACAATTTTTTGAAAGTTGTAATATGTTAAAAAGAAAATTAAAAATTATTAGTTTAAGAAATAATTTAGAAAAAAATACAAAAAGGAAAGATTTATGAAAATCAGGAATGACCTTTTAAAAGAAATATATTTTTTTAGTATATATGTATATATAATATCTTTTTACTACCTTAAAATAAAAGGTGGAGATATCTTTTTTAAGAGTGGAGTAATTTTTTCGTATATATGTTGTGTTAGTTTATTTTTTTTTATAAAACATACAAAAAAAGAATTCTTTTATTTATTTTTTTTAATAATAGTTGTTTTAATAACACTAAATACTTCTTTAATTCCAATAATATTATTTTCTTACTTTTCTAAAGTTATAAAGGATGATAAAGAATTCATAAAAAGATATCTTATTATAAATTTAATATGTTATTTAGGAGTGATATTTTTATATAGTAATAATATATATTTTTTACCACAAATAGATTCTTTTAGAATTGTAGGGGAAGAAATAAAGATAAGAAAAAGTTTAGGATTTTCACATCCGAATGCAGTTTTTGTGTATTTGATTCCTATTTTTCTTTCATATATGTATATAAGGATTGAAAAATGGAGACTATATGATTCATTATTTATTTTTGGAATCTCAAATGTTTTGTATAGATTAACAAATTCAAGAACAGGATTTATTTTAAATTCTATAATAATTATATATATACATATGTGGAATTTATTTGAAGAATATTTAGAAAAAATAAAACTGATAAAATTTTTTTATTTGAATTTATTTACAATTATGACTACTTTGAGCTTAAGCATAGGAATTTTTTTTCATCTAAATTCTAAATTAAATGAATTATTATCTTTAAGACCTATGATTTGGTATGAATATTCTTATAATTTTATATCAAATATTTCAATATTAAAGAGAAGTAAATTAAAATATCTAGCTTTAGATAATTCATATTTATGGATTTTATTTTTAGATGGAGTTTTAATTTGGATATTATATAATTATACATACTATAAAATTTTAAAAAATATATTTTATAAAAAAGAGATAAAAATTATAGTGATATATTTATTGTTATATTCATTATTTGAAAATATTTGGACATCAATATATATAAATCCATTTTTTGTAATTGGAATGATATTAATAATAAATAAAAAAGAAAGTGGTGAATGATGAAAAAGATAGGAATAATAACTTTATTTGGCTATGAAAATTATGGAAATAGATTGCAAATGTATGCAACTCAAAAAATTTATGAAGAATTAGGATTTGAAAGCACTGTTTTAAGGATAAATATGAAAAAATCTTTAAAAGTAAAAATGAAATATTTAATAAAAAAAATAGTGAATTTAAAAGAAGAAAGGTTAAAGAAAAAAAGAATAGAAAATTTTAAACAACATGCAAAAAACTTTATAAAGGAATCGGAAGAAATTATTGATTTTTATCAAGGAAGTAAAATAATAAATAAAAATTATGATTATTTTAGTGTGGGAAGTGATCAAATTTGGTCAAAAGATGTAGCAAAATATAGAAATAGAAATTTAATTTTTTTAAGATTTACAACTAAAGAAAAGAGAATAGTATATGCTCCTAGTTTTGGTCATTCAGAAATAGAAGAAAAATACATTCCAATGTTAAGAGAAATGTTTGAAGGATTTTCTTGTATAAGCATTAGAGAAAATGAAGGGAAAAAAATAATAGAGAAAATAATAAATAAAAAAATTGAAGTTTTATTAGATCCAACAATGAGTATAGATAGAGTAATATGGGAAAATTTTGCAAAAAAACATAAATATAGGCCAGAAAAAAAATATATTTTAACTTATTTTTTGGGAAAACCTTGCAAAAAGGTAGAAGATATTTTAGAAAATTATAAAAAAGAATATGAGATTATAAAACTTAATGACATAAGGTTTGGGAAGTATTATGATGTAAATCCTTCAGAGTGGGTAGACTACATAAATAATACATCTTTATTTTTAACTGATTCATTTCATGGTGTTGTGTTTTCATTAATATTTAAAAAACCTTTTTCTGTATATGAAAGAATAGGAGGAAATAGTATGAATTCACGTATAAAAACCATATTAAATAAATTTAATGTGGAGAATAGATGGAATTTAAGCAAAGAAAATAATATTTTATTTTCAAAACCATCAAATATAGATAAGATTTTAAAAAAAGAAAAGGATAAAACTTTTAAATTTTTAAAAAAAAGTTTGGGGATAAAGGATGAGTAATTCAGCAATAGAAATTATAGGATATGATAGGTGTGTGGGATGTTATGGATGTTTCAATAGTTGTCTAGTAAAAGGAGCTATTGAATTTAAAAAAACAAAAGAAGGATTTTACAAGCCTTTTTTAACAGAGAAATGTATTTTTTGTGGTAATTGTAAAAATAGTTGTCCAGTGATAAATAAAGTGAATTTTAATAAAAAGGAAGAGTTAAAAATTTATTCTTGTTGGTCAAAAAATAAAGAAATTGTAATGAAAAGTTCTTCTGGAGGAGTTTTTTCAGAATTGGCAATGGAATATTTATCTAATAATGATATTGTGTTTGGAGCTAAATGGGAAAATGGAGAAATTATTCATACCGCAATAAATAAATTAGAAGAGTTGGATGAATTACAAAAATCCAAATATTTGCAGAGCAAAATAGAAAATTCATATTTAGAAGTAGAAAATTATTTGAAAATTGGGAAAAAAGTTTTATTTGTAGGAACACCTTGTCAAATTGCAGCTTTAAATATTTTTATAAATCATAAAAATTTAATAACTGTAGATCTTGTTTGCCATGGTATACCATCATATAAATCCTACGAAAAATATATAAAAGAAAATTTTAATTTAAATATAGAAGATGTAACAGTTGATTTTAGAAATAAAGATACTGGATGGGAAAATTTTAGTTTAACTTTTAAAAAAAAGGGGAAAGTTATAATTCAAAATAATCATAAAAAGGATATTTGGTTTAGAGGCTTTTTATTAAATATTTATTTAAACAAACCTTGTTATAATTGCGAATTTAGATCTTTACCAAGAGTTGCAGATATAACAATAGGAGATTTTTGGGGAGTACCAAAAAAAATAAAGAATTCTAAAGGAACCTCAGTTGTAACTATTAATAGTGAAAAAGGAAAGAAATTATTCAATAAAATAAAATGTAATTTAGAGATGAATAAAGTGAATTTTGAAACTGCTTTAAAAAGAAATCCTTGTTTATCTAATTATAAAATGTCAAATGATATAAGAGATAAATTTTATGAAGATTTTCCAAAGTTATCTTTTAAAGATTTACATGAAAAGTATTTTCCATTCAATAATTTAATAATAAGTTTTATAATAAGAGGTTTAAAATTTATAAACAGAAAAATTATGAGAGGAAAAAAATGAGATTAGAAAAATCAGTGAAAAATATATCATTTTCATTTATAACTAATATAATAAAGTTAATTATTTTATTTTTTATAAGAAGAATTTTTTTATTTAGATTGGGAGAAGAATATTTAGGATTAAATGGACTACTTTTAAATTTAATATCAATGTTTTCACTAATAGAATTAGGTATAGGAAGTGCAATTGGTTACAGTCTATACAAACCATTAGCTGAAGAAAATTTTAAAAATATTGCATCAAAAATGAATTTTTTTAAATCAACATATAGAAAAATATCATTAGTAATCTTAATTGTAGGAATAGGAGTATATCCTTTTATTCAAAATATATTTAGTAAAAATCAAAATATAGAACTAAATACAATTAGGTTAGCTTATTTTTTATTTATAGTAGATACAGCTATTTCATATTTATTTTCTTATAAAAAAATTATATTAGAAGCAGATCAAAAAACATATAGAATAAATATTATAAATATAATATTCTTTCTTTTGACTAGTTTATTGCAATGTATAGTATTGATTAAATATAATAATTTTATTTTTTATATAGTAGTTAAAATTATTTTTAATTTTATTAATAATTTTACATGTTCTTCGATTGTTGACAAAGAATATAAATATTTAAAAAAATATAATAAATTAAAAATAAATAAGGAAGAGAAAAAAAATATTCTTATTAATACAAAAGCTTTAATGTTGCATAAAATAGGAGATATATGTATAAATTCAACAGATAATATAATAATAGCTAAATATGTTAATATATCAGCAGTTGGATTATTCTCAAATTATATGATGATAATATTAGCATTTCAAGGAATAATAGCACAAATCTTTTCTTCATTAACCTCAATAATTGGGAATTTGATAGTTAAAGAAGATAAAAATAAGGCATACGAAATTTTTAAAGTTTTAAATTTTATTGGATTTTTAATATTTGGATTAATGACAGTAGTATTCTACAATTCAATTCAAATATTTATAGAAGTTTGGTTAGGAAAAGACTATATAATTGATGGAACATTTTTAGTAATAATTTCTTTAAATATGTATATAACAGGAATGAGAATTGTTACCAGTACTGTAAAATCTGCAGCAGGCTATTACATACAGGACAAATATTCACCTCTATTCCAATCTATTCTTAATTTATTCTTTTCAATTTATTTAGTCAAGAAATATGGGCTGGTAGGTGTAATCAGTGGAACATTAATAAGCAGTTTAATTCCTACATTATATCGTCCATATGTTCTATATAAATATTTGTTTGAAAAAAAATTTTTCTTCTACTTTCAAGATTATTTTAAATATTTATTAAATGTAATTTTATTAATATTTATATCAAAAAAGATTATAGACAATTTAGAAATAAAAAATATTTTATTTAATTTAGGTGGAAGAATTATAATATCATCTATAATATTTTTAACCTTAACATTATTATTAAATTTTAAAACAAAAGAATTTAAATATATAAAAGAAAATATAATAAAAAAATTAGGAGAAAAAATATGGAAGAAAAAGTTTCGATAATAGTACCATGTTATAATGCAGAAGGACATATTGAAAGATTTTTAGATAGCATTTTAAATCAAACATATAGAAATTTAGAATTAATTTTAATAAATGATGGATCAAATGATAATACTGAAAAATTAATTTTTCAATATGAGAAAAAAATTCAGGAAAAAAAAATCGAATTTAAATATTGTAGAAAGAAAAATGGAGGTGCAGCAAGTGCAATAAATAGAGGATTAAAATTATTCACAGGAGACTATTTAATTTGGGTTGATTGTGATGACTTTTTACATCCTAAAAGTATAGAAAGAAGAGTGAATTTTTTAAAACAAAATCCAAATTATGATTTAGTAAGGAGTAATGTTAAAATTGTTGATGAAAAAAATTTAGAAGTTAAAATAGGGAATTTTTATAATAATTATTATAAAGATGAGGATATATTTTTACATTTAATTTTAGAAAAAATAGTTGTATGTCCAGGAGCTTTTATGTTAAAAAAGAAAAATGTTCTAAGAAATATTCCAACATTAAATATTTATGAATCAAAAGAAGGCCAAAATTGGCAAATAGAATTACCAAACTCCTATAAACAGAGATGTGGATTTATAGATGAAGAATTATATACATATGTTATAAGAAAAAATAGTCATTCACATAAAAAACAAAATGATTTATTAATTATGATAGAAAAATGGAAGGAACATAAAAAAATTTTAGATATAACTATTAAAAATATGAATATGCCAGAACATGAAAAAGAAAAATATCTTAAAATAATAGAAAATAAATATTTAAAAATTAACTTAATAAATTATTGTAAGCTTTTAGATAAAAAGAAAGCAAAAGAAATATATGTGAAATTAAAAAAAGAAGAAAAAGTAGATCTGAAAATTAAATTAATATATTTTTTAAATAAATTTGGTTTGTTAAAAGTATTATTAAAATTAAAGAAACATTAATTTTAATAAAATAAATTATATTATATAGTTAGGTTTTTTAGAGGCTGTTGCAAATTAGTGAATTTGTGCAGCCTCTCTTATTTTACATAACACAAATCACCACTTCAAGTGATGGTTTGTGATTATATCTGGTAATTATTTAGAAATAGGATAAAATATAGAAAATTATAATTTTTATGAGAAAAATTTTTAAAAAAAAATTAAAATAAATCCAAAAAAGAAAAATATTTTTGAACGCAACCATCAATTGACAAAAAATAAAATACACTTGGTTGAGTGCAACTGATAGTTGTGGTAAAATATGAATATATAAAGCACATATGCAAGGGGGAAAATTATGAAACTGTTTGTAAAAATACAACAATTGAGGAAGCAGAATGGTATGTCACAGGAGAAGCTGGCACAGTTACTGGGAGTTTCAAGGCAGTCAGTTTCTAAATGGGAATCAGGACAGTCACTTCCAGAGATAGATAAAATAATACAGTTGAGTAATATTTTTGAAGTAACAACTGATTATTTATTAAAAGATGTAGCAGAAGAAAAATGTATTGATATATTAAGGAAAGAAAAAGAAAAGGATGTATTAGCTCATCATACTAGTTTAATGTTTAAAGTTGGATTTACAATGTTTTCAGTTGGGGTGGTAGCTATAGCAGTATTTTGGATACTGTCTATAGTTTATCCTACATATAGAGTGATGTGGGATGGAACACTGTTGACTGGATTTTCTGGTTTTTTGATATTACATGAAGTAACTCCTGTTTTTATATTTTTTTGTGTAGTTGGAACAATAGGATTAGGAATGATGTTGTTTGAAAAGAAGAAAGAGAAAGTAAATGTTTAGGAGGAAAGATGAAGGAAATATTGAAACCATATTATAACTTAGATGAAGTATTTGAGAGTGGAAAATTTAAGATTGTGAACATAGGAGAATTAAATGTAACATCTGGAAAAATAATATGCTGTGATCCTTTAGTAAGTTTAGTAAATGGTGAAGGAGAAGCTTTTGTGGAAGAGATTCCTACTGGAAAATATCCTGTAACTTTAGCAGTACTAGATGACGAAGAGTGGGGAATCAGATATATGGGAGCAAGGCTTAATGTGTCTAATGAGAAAGCTGAGTATTATCAATTAGCTCTTCAGAAAAATGATGATATTTCAGAGTTAAGCAGAGAAAATAAAGAATTTTTTGGATTTTTTGTAGATGCTGGAATGGGGTGTTTTGCAGATACAGAAGCAGCAAAAATAACAGCAGAATTTACAAAGAAAATGGAAGAAGATTCAGATTTTGACAATATGTATGATGATTATTTTGCTTCTTTATTAGAGGAGAGTTATAAAAAATATTCAGATTATCAAAGAGATTGTGGAGATTTTTTAAATTGGACTATTCCTGGAACAGATAAAAATGTTGTCATATTTGCTAGTGGATGGGGAGATGGGGTATATCTTTGCTATTGGGGATATGATAAAAATGGGAAAATATGTTCTCTTACAATAAGCTTTATAGAACCTAGTGAATTAGAAGAAAGTGATGAAGATGAGGATGATGAAGAATAAAAATTATTAAATTTGTTTTAGATATTATAAAAATGGTATAATATCTCAACAGAGTTAAATTTTGGAAGATTAATTTTAGTATACAGGAGGGATTTGATGGCTGCTAAGGGAATTATTGAAAAAGAATTGTCATATATAATGGGAATACCAAATTCACCAGAAGATATAGGAACATATGATGATTTAATTAAGAGACTGGAAGAAAATAGAGAATTCAGAGTAAAAGTTTTAAAAAATGATACAGAAAAATTTTTGAGAGTGGACTATAAAGATGAACAGTATATTGTCCAAATATTAATAGAAGAATTTGAAGTACCAGAACTTTTTACAGTGGCACATCAGATCAATGAAACAGATTATAATAAAATAATGGAAAGTAAACTTGGAATAACAACTATTATGGAATTTGGAGAATCAAATATTGATTCTTATCATCTTCAATTAAAATTAATATCAGCTATGATGCCAAATCTTTTAGGAATAATGGATTTTTCTTCACAAAAATTATTATCTGGCAGATGGGCAACAATGGCAGCAGAAAGCTATATTCAACCAGCACCTGAATATATTTATACTATCCAAGCTATAAATGATGAAGATGGAAGTGTATGGCTTCATACTCATGGACTTAGAAGATGTGGTTCATTGGAGCTTGAAATAATGGGATCAGATACTGAAAGTTATCAGGAACATGGAACAGTAATTCAAATGATTGCAAAGAATATAGTCACTAACAGATATCTTGAAGAAGAGAAAGAGCCTTTTTATATAGGAGAGGGGATAGTAGGGACATGGGTAGCTTTAGAAGAGGTATTAGACAGCTATCCTCCAGAGAGTCTGGGTGGAAGTGCTGGAAGAGATGAGGAACATGGAGAAACAGCTGTAATATATGTTTACTTGACAGAGGATGATTACAAAAAGGGAAAATATACACATATATCAGCAGCAAATGAGACTATGCAGAACAATCCAGTATATTTCATTTCTGATGAAGAAACAGCAAGAATGAAAGGATTAGCACTAGAAAGATGGGAATACTTTGCTGATGCTGTTACTAATCCAGAAAATAATGGACTGATAAAATTTGGAATACTAGTGGATGAACAGTATAGAACAGAGGGAGATGCTAATTTAGAGCATTTGTGGTTCCACATAGAGGGAATAGATGGAGATAATATAAGGGGAACTCTTATTAATCAGCCATATTATATAGCAAACCTTAATGAAGAAGATAAAATGACAATCAATAAGTCAGAGCTTACAGACTGGATAATATATACACCATTTGCAGAGATAACTCCTGATAAAGTGTATCTGCTGGATGAAAGAAAAAAATATTTTAATTAATATTCATAAAAACGAGAATAACTAAAAAAGTTAGATTGAATTTTATCTGGCAAGTTATTCTCGTTTTTCTATTAAACAGATAAAGTATAAAAAAATTTAATAGAATGAAAGAAAGAAAATATAAAATTATATAACAAGATTTCGAAATTTTTGATATAATTGTAAGGTAAAGATAATATGCAGGAGGAAAAATGTGCTTAGAAAATTAAAGGCTCTTATTCTATTTTTGAATCTTATTGGGGTAGGAGTAACTATTTACTATAAAATGTATATGCTCACTTGTTTTACAGTTCTTTTATTTTTCTATTTTTTGTATGTTTTTCTGAAAAGAGAGGAGATGGAAACAACTAATCTTTTTAATAAAAGAGCACTCCTTTCATCAAATATAATATTATTCTGTTTTATGCTAATATTTTTTAGGCTGATACAGGTACAGATATTTGATAATGCTATGTATGTAGAAAAAGTAAATAATCAGACTATGACTATAAATAAAAATTCAGGAAATAGAGGAAGCATATATGATGCTAATGGGAAAAGTTTGGCTTTTAACAAAAGTATTTATGATTTGATAATAGATCCAAGCAGAATATATGAAAAACCAGAGATACTGAAAGCATTTGAAGAAATAGCAAAAAAATCATATATAAAAATAAATAATAAAAAGTTTTTAAATGAATTAGATGAGGGATACAAAACTAAAAAGAAATATAAGATTATAGCTAAAAATCTTGATGAGATAGAGAAAGCTGAAATTGATGAGATATTAAAAAAATATAAATTAAATACTAATGAGATGTTTTACAGAAAGAATATAGAAAGAACTTACTACAAGAAAGACATATATAATGATCTGGTAGGACTCATTGGTTATACTGCAACTTCAAAAGATGTAAAAACTGGTGTATTCGGAATAGAAAAACAGTATGAGAAGTATCTTAAAGAAAAAACTGTTGAAAGAAAAAATCCATATACTAGAAATAGAGGAATAAGAATACCTACCTCTAAAGATGAAATAAGAACAAATTTAAATGGAAGAAATGTTTATATGACAATAGACAATGATCTTCAATTTATACTTAATGATGAGGTAAAGAAAAAATTTGAATCATCAAAATCAGATGATGCTTATGGAATAATTATGGATCCAAATACTGGAAAAATACTGGCAACAGCAGCTTATACAAGAAAGAGAAGAGCATTAAGAAATCCAGTTTTTCAGGATCAATTTGAGCCAGGATCAACTTTTAAACCTATTATAGTGGCTTCTGCCCTTAATGAAGGACTTATAAAAAGAACAAGTAAATTTGATGTAAAAGATGGAACAATAAGAAAATACAATCATACAATAAAAGAAAGCAGTAGAAGCACTAAGGGAATACTGACAACTGATGAAGTGTTAAAAAAATCCAGTAACGTTGGAATGGTGCTGATTGGAGATACATTTACTGAAAAAACTTATGAAGAATATTTAAGAAACTTTGGATTATATGACAGAACAGGAATTGATTTTCCTGCTGAGATAAAACCATACACTACTCCATATAGAAGATGGGATAAACTTAAAAAGAGCACAATGTCTTTTGGACAAGGGATAGTAATGAGTCCAATACAGCTGGCGACTGCTTTCTCTGCTGTTATAAATGGAGGAGTTTTATACAAACCATATTTAGTAGAAAAAATAACAGATGACAATAATATTGTAATAAGAAGAAATCTTCCTACACCAGTGAGGCAGGTAATATCTCCAGAAGTATCAAGGGAAATGAGAGATATATTGGAAAGCGTAGTAAGAGATGGAACTGCTAAAAAAGGAGATGTAGAAGGATACAGAGTAGGAGGGAAAACTGGAACTGCACAGTTAAGTACAAAAGGTGGGTATCTGAAAAGTGACTATCTTGCTTCTTTTATAGGATTCTTTCCAGCAGATAAACCTAAATATGTTGTCCTTGTAATGTTTATGAAGCCTAAAGGGGAAACTGTATTTGAAAAATATGGAGGAGCAACTGCTGCTCCGGTATTTGGAGAAATTGTAAGGAGAATAACTAAAAATAAAAATATTTTGTCTCAGGATATTGCTAAAATCTCAGAGATTAAGAATTTTGAAAGTATGAAACGTAACAATGAAGAAGTAAAAGTAGAAATGCCTGATCTTACAGGATTAAGTCCTAAAGATGTAATTTATATATTTAAAAATGCAGATATAGATGTAAGAATTAAAGGAAAAGGTCTGGTAGAGAGCCAGAAGCCAAAGGCAGGAACTTCTTTGGAAGGTGTGACTAGTATAGAGGTACAGTTGAAATAGGAGTGAGTTATGAGATATTATAAAATATATGTAGACAATACCCAGTCCCTTTATACTTATTCAGATGAGAGAGAAGAATATGAGATAGGGGATAGAGTTGTTGTTTCCTTTAGAAATAGAGATAAATCAGGTTTGATAATAGCTGAAGATAAAGCTGAAAATATAACTTTCAAAGTTCTTCCTATAAAATTTCGATTGGAAAATGAAATAAAATTGTCTGAAAATTTTATAAAACTTCTTAGGTGGATAAAAACTTATTATATGAGCAGTTATGAACAGGTAATAAATGCAGCTGTTCCAAGTGATCTGAAAGTTAAATATGACTCAATATATGTTTTATCAGATATCAGGAATATTTTTCAAGAGGGAGCAGAGGATATTTATTCAGAAGAGTTTGTAAAATTTTTCAAAGAAAGAATAACTGTAACTAAAGCTACCCTTAATAAAAAATTTACAAAAGAAGTTATAAATGAAATGATTGGAAATACTGTACTTTTTAATGAAAAGGGCAGTGTTAAATTAAATTATGATTTTGATTTTTCAACTTTGGAAAAAAAATTTGAAGATGTTATAATATATTTTAGAGGAAAAGAAGAAGTTCAAAAGAAAAATTTAGAAGATAAGTTTTCTAAAGAACTTATAAATAAGTTAGTTAAAGAAAAACTTTTGTTTTTGAAAAAAAATATAAAAGAAGATGAAAGTCAAAGAGAGCTACAGGAGATATCTGATGAAGTATCCGAAAAAAATATAGTCCTTAATGATGAACAGGAAAGAGCTAAAAATATTATAAAAGATGGAGATAATAAATATTATCTTTTAAAAGGAATCACTGGTTCTGGTAAGACAGAGGTATATATTGAGCTTATAAAAGAAGCTTTTAAAAAAGGAAAAGGGAGTATATTTCTTGTTCCTGAAATATCACTTACTCCACAGATGATAAATAGATTTAAAAATGAATTTAGAGAAAATATTGCTATACTTCACAGTAAACTTACTAATAAAGAGAGAGCTGATGAATGGTATAATATATATAGTGGAAATAAAAAAATAGTTTTAGGAGTAAGATCAGCTATCTTTGCTCCAGTGGAAAATCTGGAATATATCATACTGGATGAAGAACATGAAAATACATATAAACAGGATAGTAATCCAAGGTATAATGCCAAATATGTAGCTATAAAAAAAGCTGAACTTGAAGGAGCAAAACTGATTTTAGGATCAGCTACTCCATCAATAGAAAGCTCTTACTATGCTGAAAAAGGTATCTATACACTAGTAACTATGGATTCAAGATATAATAATTCTGTACTGCCAGAAATAGAAATAATAGACATGAAAAAGGAAGAGGACTTGTATTTCAGTAAAAAACTTTTAGAGGAGATGAAAACAACTCTTTTAAAAGGAGAGCAGATAATATTGCTTCTCAATAGAAAAGGATATTCTACTTACATTCAATGTAAAGACTGCGGGCATGTAGAGGAATGTTCCCATTGTTCTATAAAAAGCAGTTATTATGCAAGTCAGGGAATACTGAAATGCAACTATTGTGGTCAGACAAGAAAATATACAGGTCATTGCAGCAAATGTGGAAGCACTAATCTTATTCATAGTGGAAAAGGTGTAGAGAGAGTAGAAGAAGAAGTAAAAAAATATTTTGATGTAAGAGTAATACGGGTAGATTCTGAAAGTTCTAAAAATAAAGACTTCTATGAAAAAATGTATTTTGACTTTTTGGGTGGAAAATATGATATAATGATAGGGACACAAATGATATCAAAGGGACTGCATTTTCCTAATGTAACTTTGGTAGGAGTTATAAATGCTGATACAATCTTAAATTTTCCGGATTTCAGAGCAGGAGAGAAAACTTTTCAGCTAGTAACACAGGTGTCTGGAAGAGCAGGAAGAGGAGATAAAAAGGGAAAGGTTGTAGTACAGACTTATCAGCCTGAAAATTATACTTTCAAGATGATAGAGAAAACTGACTATAATGGATTTTATTCTGAAGAAGTTTCTAATAGAGAACTGCTGGAATATCCACCTTTTTCTAAAACTATTAATATAGGAATATCTTCTAAGAAGGAGAAAGAACTGGAAATATTTGTCAAAGAATTTTTTAAAGGTATAGAGGATGAAGATGTAGAAATGTATGGTCCAATGAAAAGCCTTGTATACAGAGTAAAAGATCGATTTAGATATAATATTTTCATAAAAGGAAGCAAAAAAAATATAAGTCTGTTTAAAAGAAAGTTAAATAAAAAACTAGCAGATTATAAAAAGTCAGATGATTTTAGAATCGTTGTTGATGTAGATCCAATAAATTTAATTTAACAATAGAGGTGAGAAGAAAAAGTGATATACGAAATAAAAAAATATGGTGATCCAGTACTTAGGGAAAAAACTGTAGAGGTAGAAACTGTAGATGACAATATAAGAGAAATATTGCAGAATATGACAGAAACTATGTATGATAAAAAAGGGGTAGGTCTTGCAGCTCCTCAAGTAGGAATTAGTAAAAGAATGTTGGTATTAGACTGGTCTGGAGAAGGGGAAGAACTTAGAAAAGTAGTAAATCCTGTAATTACTCCATTGACAGAAGAGAAAATAGATTGGGAAGAAGGATGTTTAAGTATTCCTGGAATATATAAAAAAGTTGAAAGAGTAGCAAAAATAAGAGTTGATTACTTAAATGAAAAAGGAGAAAAAATAACTGAAGAGTTAGAAGGTTTTCCTGCAATAGTTATGCAGCATGAATTTGATCATTTGGAAGCTGTGTTGTTTGTAGACAGAATATCTCCTATGGCAAAAAGAATGGTAACTAAAAAATTACAGGCACTGAAAAAAGAAACATTAAAAGGGCCAAGTGCTGAATAAGGAGCTGCAATATGGCAGTAGATAAGGGAAAATGGAGCTGTTGGATAATACTTGCTATAGTGCTCTATGTGTTTGTACCACAAATATATAGAAGTTACATAAAAGTAAATAAATTAAAAAGTGAAAAAAAACAGCTTTTAAAAAAAATAGAACTAGAGAAAAATAAAATAGAAGAGTATAATAAACATATTGATGAACTCAACGATGAATTTTATAGAGAGAAAATTTCCCGTGATGAACTGCAAATGGTCAAAGAGGGAGAGGAAATCTATAGATTAATCAACAAAAAGTAGGAGGAGAGATGAAAAGAGAATTAGCACTGGAATTTGCCAGAGTAACAGAAGCAGCAGCATTGGCAGCTTACAAATGGGTTGGAAGAGGTAATAAAGAGGCCGCTGACCAAGCAGCAGTAGATGCAATGAGAACTATGCTGAACAGAATAGCTATTGATGGAGAAATAGTAATAGGAGAGGGAGAAATTGATGAAGCTCCTATGCTTTACATTGGTGAAAAAGTTGGTAGAGCTTATCACAAATATGAAGAAGATGGGGAACCAGAAGATGATTATTGTTCACCAGTAGATATAGCTGTAGATCCTGTAGAAGGAACAAGAATGACTGCTCAAGGGCAAGCTAATGCTATAACTGTTTTGGCTGTTGCAAATAAGGGAAGTTTCTTGAAAGCTCCAGATATGTATATGGAAAAATTAATAGTTGGACCTGAAGCAAAGGGTGCTATAGATTTAAATAAACCTTTAATGGAAAATATTCACAGTGTTGCAAAAGCATTGAACAAAGTATTAAATGAACTTATGATTGTAGTTCTTGATAAACCAAGACATACACAAATTATAAAAGATCTTCAAAAACTTGGAATAAAAGTTTATGCTCTTCCAGATGGAGACGTAGCTGGTTCTATCCTTACTTGTATAGTTGACTCTGATGTAGATATGCTTTATGGTATAGGTGGAGCTCCAGAAGGAGTTATTTCTGCTGCTGTAATAAGAGCTCTAGGTGGAGATATGCAGGCTAGATTAAAATTAAGAAGTGAAGTAAAAGGTGTAACTCTTGAAAATGATAAAATATCTAACTTTGAAAAAAGCAGATGTGAAAGTATGGGACTTACAGTTGGTCAAGTTCTTACAATGAATGATCTTGTAAAAGATGATGAAGTTATATTCTCAGCAACTGGAATAACTGGCGGAGATCTTTTAGAAGGAATCAAAAGAAAAGGAAGTATTGCTAGAACACAAACTCTTGTAGTAAGAGGAAAAAGTAAAACTGTAAGATATATAAACTCAGTTCATAACTTAGATTTCAAAGATGATAAAATAACTCATTTAGTAAAATAAATAAAGATTATAGAGACTGTTCCTAATAAAAGGAGCAGTTTTTTTTATGAAAATGAAAAAATATCAATAATAAGGGAAAATATGCAAAAGCCTTTAAAATTAAGGAGAAAGAACTTAGATTTCAAGAAATGATTAAATGAAAATATGGTTCATTTTTACAAACAGTTTAAGTAAAGAAGGGGGAATATTTCATTGAAAATAAGATAAAAAGAATACTATAAACATAATGTGATTGTGATATAACAGTTTTGTGTTGAAACAGTTGTAAATATTCAGTTTTTATACTAAACTTATATCAAGAAGGAAAGGAATAAAGAAGAGCAATAAAAAAACTACATTATGAACTTTCTGAACACCACTGATAATATAGAACATAATTAAATAGGATATAAATTTTTCTTAATGAAAAGAAAAAATAACTATAGAATAAAAAAATTCAGGAGGTGCGTTGATGTTAGAAGGTTTAATTGGCTCGATTAAAAATATGGTACTTTCATTAAATGGATTGTTATGGGGTAAACTTATAACTGTAAATGTTGGAGAAACAATAGTGGAGCTTAGTCTTTTGGTAGTTATTCTCATACCAGTGGGATTATACTTTACACTAAGAACAAGATTTCTTCCATTTAGAATGTTTCCAGAGATGATAAAATGTGTGCTGGAACCTAAAAGTTCTACAAATAAAGATTCGATATCTGGACTGCAAGCTTTGTTCATAGCTACAGCTTCAAGAGTAGGAATGGGAAACTTGGCAGGGGTAGTAGCAGCAATATCCTTCGGTGGACCGGGAGCAATATTCTGGATGTGGCTGGCAGCCTTGATAGGTGCTTCAAGCGCATTTATAGAATCAACTCTGGCTCAGATATATAAAGAAAAAGATCCATTGTATGGAGGATTCAGAGGTGGACCTGCATATTTCATGGATAGAATGAGAATAATAACTTGGGTAAAAGAGGAAGATGAGTTTGTTGATAATATAAAAGGTACTTCAAAATATATATCAGCAGATGGAAAAAAATATTACACTAGAGGAACTAGATTCAGACTTTTAGGAGTATTATTCGCACTTTCTGGATTACTATGCTGGGCAGGAATAAGTCAGGTTATTGCTAACTCAGTAAGTCAATCATTTGCAAATGCTTTCAACTTTCCACCACTATATACAACAATAGCTTTAGTAGTTATATCAGGAATAGTGTTATTCAAAAATGCAGGAATAGTAGATGTACTTAATAAAATAGTACCAGCAATGGCGATACTATATTTCTCAGTAACATTGTTCATAATCATAAAAAATATAGGGCTTTTACCTCAAATGTTTGAAAATATATTTGTACAGGCTTTTGGATTCAGACAGGCAGTAGCAGGAGGATTTGGAGCTATATTGATGCAGGGAGTAAAAAGAGGATTGTTCTCTAATGAGGCAGGTTCAGGATCAGCTCCATGTGCAGCAGCGGCAGCAGATGTTGCTCATCCAGTTAAGCAAGGTTTAATTCAAGCTTTAGGAGTATTTATAGATACATTGTTAATCTGTAGCTGTTCAGCTTTCATAATGCTTCTTGCACCTGAAAGTGTAACAAAAGGATTGATGGGAATGGACCTTTTACAAGCAGCAATGAATCACCATATAGGACAGGCAGGAGTAATATTTATAGCAGTGATACTGTTCCTATTCAGCTTCAGTACTTTCCTTGGAATAATGTTCTATGCAAGAGGAAATGTAGCTTATGTCTTTGGAGATAACTGGAAATCACAAAATATATACAAAGTATTTGCACTGGGAATGCTGTTTGCAGGTGGACTTGCACAATATACATTTGTATGGGAACTGGGAGACTTGGGAGTAGGGCTGATGACAGTATTCAACATGATGGCAATAATACCACTGTCAGGACAGGTAATAGAATCATTAAAAGATTATGAACTTAATTTTATGAATAAAAAAACTAAAAAATCAGAGATTATTGAGGAAATACAGGAAGTAATTTAGAAAGTTTATATACAGCAAAATATCTTACATTAAATGAGGAGGAAAATATTATGGAAAAAAGAAAATTTATGCCAGAACCTTTTAAAATTAAAATGGTAGAACACATGGGAACTTTAGGTAAAGAAGAAAGAAAAGCTGCAATAAAAGAGGCTGGATATAATACTTTCTTATTAAGATCGGAAGATTGTTATATTGACCTTTTAACTGACTCAGGAACTAATGCAATGAGTGACAGACAGTGGGCTGGACTTATGCTTGGAGACGAGGCATATGCTGGAAGTAAAAACTTTTATCACTTACAAGCAGTAGTAAGAGAATATTTTGGATTTAAGTATATAGTTCCTACTCACCAAGGTAGAGGAGCAGAGAATATTCTTTCATCTCTTACAATAAAACCGGGAGATTATATACCAGGAAACATGTATTTTACAACAACTAGATTCCACCAAGAGAGAAATGGGGCTACATTTAGAGACGTTATCATAGATGAAGCTCATGATCCAGCAGCTGATTTACCATTTAAAGGAAATATAGATCTTAAAAAATTCCAAGCATTGATAGATGAAGTTGGAGCAGATAAAATACCTTACATTTGCTTAGCAGTAACAGTTAACCTAGCTGGAGGACAGCCGGTATCAATGGGAAATATAAAAGCTGTATCTGAGTTAGCTCATAAAAATGGAATAATGGTTATGTTTGATGCAACTAGATGTGTTGAAAATGCTTACTTTATAAAAGAAAGAGAAGAAGGATATC
>OGZT01000769.1_pt1 | contig 24554 bp, 18 predicted proteins | sample 1576891 | NCBI WGS metagenome assembly OGZT01 (sample SAMEA3541521, study PRJEB24748) | human gut metagenome | biome: human gut; feature: human-associated habitat; material: faeces | place: China | collected 2012 | reverse complement strand
ACCGGGCTGAGTTTCGATGTAGCAAGAATTATCTCCCTCCAGACCACCACGGAATGTTCGATAATACTGTAGGAATTCGTTTTTCACTATGCAGTCCTTGTGAATCGACACCTTTCTCAGACTGTAAAGTTGCTTAAGTGTTTTGACGCATTATGATTATTAATAGTTGTAGTGAATCATTGAGTAATAATTGATAGGTTAAAACATATAGGATAATTCTTGTGTGATCTGTATTTTGTGTGACTTGGAAATTAGTAAAATTCCTAGAGATAATCAATAAGTGAATTTTAAATAAGGAAAATAATTTCTACGAAAACTGTTCGTCGAGCTTATGAAATGTTTGCTCAAGTATATCTAGTTCATCCAGTTGCAAATAAGTATACCTCCAGTGTATTGGTAGCTGTAAAGCCAAGGGCGGTAGCATTCCTGAAGAGATTAGGAGCACATCATCAAATTCAAAAAGTGGGTTTGAAGTCTAGAACGTCACCATAGAGACATTATTTATACGAGAAATACGAACACGTTTTGGTAAATTTTGTATGGGATATCAGTGGGCGATTCTAGAACCTTCTGTGCATCTGCTGGGCATTGGGGGTTATGTTATGCACCACGATGCCAGACATTTCGTTCCAGGAAAATAAGCTGCGAAGTGTACTACAAAAGCTGCTTCCATGATGAGCATGGTCGTGGCCTGACACTGACTCCAGCCATGCTAGTCAGGACCGGGCAAAGGGGGCAAGAAGCCGCCATTCTATCGCAAGTGTATCTCCCCTCTTTTTTATTATTTTTGTTTATCTGTTATTGATAAAGTACGACTATTATTATTGCGACAATTATTTACTAGTTAGCATTTTTTATCGAAGTTGAGGGTGTGCTGAACGGCTCATGAAAATATTAGAGTGTTAAAGTTTTTCAGGACTTAGATTTTTGGGGATAGTAATTTAAGAATTTATGAAAGCGTCTATACCTTACTGAGTCATTACAAAACAAATTTATTTAATTGATCCCTCTTTATGTATAAGAGGAATTTTCTCTTCCATATGGTTGTTATTATTAAATTTTATAAAAAAAAGATAGCAATATACGGGGCCATAAAAATAATATTTTTAGGGATGTGTGTTGCATATGTAGTACATATCCAAAAGATAAAGGATATATTCGTAATTAGTTATAAACAGATGATGTAAACACCAGTTGACTAAAGTCAATCTTATACTGGCAACATCTATGATTAATTTGTGTGGTTATAACTTTAAATATCTTATATTTATGGGCTATTATTGATATCTGTCAGAGTATCAATAATAGAAGGTAATTGTTTTACATACTATCAACTTTTGGATAACGTTTTAAAATGCACCTTGCACATCGTATTTTATTATTTTCACTAATCTTTTTTATAACGGCCTGCGCACATGATCCAAAACAAGTTGAAGCCTCTCGTCCATTGGTAACAGCGATTAATTCTTCTTATTCTCTTATTCCTGAAGATTTGCAGGCACCATTAAATAACCAAGATCAAGGCACGACATTCAACAAAAATGGCGTAATTTATACTATTGAGGAAAGGTATATATCGGCTTTAGGTTCTCAATGCATAAAGTTTAGTTATGCGATGAATGAAAATTATTCAAAGCGAAGTGTTGTATGTAAAGAGAATAACAAGTGGTATCAAGTACCTCAGTTGGAACAAACATCAGTTAGCACTTTGCTTATTGAAGAATAAAGTTGAAGGTAGACGGTTAGAAAATAATGAAAATTTCGCAACTTAGCACTCTTCTCTTTCTTATTTCTGCATCAGCATTCGCCGCAATAGAGCAAAATCAATCTAATGGTTCACATTTAGATTATGATCTTGCTGCCTCGACAGGAGAGTCTCGGAAAATGCTAGCAGACATCACTGGACAGCCTAATACAACCTCCACAACAGGAAGCTTCACACAACAGAATCGTAATGGGATGTTGCTTCCAGGAGAGTCAGATGTACGAAAATTACTGCCGCAATCTGAAGCAGGCTTACCTCCTCCGTATGGTGCTAATTTATTTGCCGGAGGCTATGAAACAGAAAGGAGTGACGGCTTAAGCGATAATTATTTGATTGCTCCTGGGGATAAGTTAAATATCTGGATTTGGGGAGCGGTCAATTTCTCTAATGTGGTTACGGTAGATAATCAAGGAAATATTTTCATACCTGATGTAGGTCCAATAAATGTAAAAAATGTTCCTGCAAGCCAAGTTAATCAGTTGGTGGCAAGTAAGATCGGTGATGTATTTACCAATAATGTAAATACTTACGTAAATCTTTTGACTGCAACCCCTGTAAGTGTATTCGTTACGGGGCCTGTAATTCGTCCTGGGCAGTATGCAGGACAATCTTCTGATAGTATATTGTATTTTTTAAAACGTGCCGGTGGAATAGATTCTGACCGTGGAAGTTATCGAAAAATTAAGGTGTTACGACAAAATAGAGTAATACAGCAAATTGATCTTTATGATTTCATACGGTATGGGAAACTCCCGAAGCTGGCATTAAAAGATCAAGATGTGATTTTAGTTGAGCAACAAGGTCCAATGATCAATGTTGCGGGAAAGGTTCGAAACCCATTCCGATTTGAGCTTACCCAGCGCAATGCATTAGGCTCTGAATTGGTGAATTATGCACTTCCTCTCGCAAAAGTCAGTCATGTCGGTGTGATTGGCGATAGGGAAAGCGGCCCGTTTTCCGTCTACTTGCCGTATAAAGATTTTACACGTCTTCAACTTAAAGACGGTGACAAAGTACTTTTTAATGATGACATGCATGCACAAGTATATGATATACAAGTATCAGGCAGTTATATGGGACCGTCATATTTCACGGTTCGTAAGCAAACTAAATTGCATGATTTATTGAACTATATCCCTATTGACCCAGAGCTTGCGGATTATCAATCAATTTATCTGATACGAAAGAGTGTGGCTGCAAGACAAAAAGAGATGCTGGATGAATCTCTAAACCGCTTGGAACGTAGTGTATTTACCACACCCGCGCGATCTGATGGTGAGGCGAATATACGTGCTAAAGAAGCAGAGTTAGTGATGCAGTTTGTTGAAAAGGCTCGTAAAGTTCAACCGCTTGGTAAAGTAGTAGTTGCAGATAAAGGTGTTATTGCCAATATCCAATTAGAACAAGGCGATCAAATAGTTATTCCAAATAAGACTGATCTTATTCAAGTGGGTGGTGAAGTGTTGATGCCACAAGCAGTAGTATATAATGCCGATGCTAATTTGGATGATTATGTTGCATGGGCCGGAGGTTTTACTGAGCGAGCTAACGACAAGCGAATTGCTATTGTACATGCAAATGGTCTTGTAGAATTTAAAGGGCAAGGTAAAGTACAACCGGGGGATCAGATATTGGTTCTACCTCAGGTTGATAGCAAAACCATGCAATCATTTAAAGATATCACACAAATTATTTATCAAATCGCTGTAGCTGCTAACGTTGCTATTAAATGATTGAGTGTTTTAAATTTTAATCGGAGGCTCGTTGCTATAATGAGCCGATTATTTGGGTAAGTATTAATGGACAAACCCATTATTAGTCAAACTCCACGCACTTCTTTGCAAGTATTACGTGATGTAGTATTTGGCTTATTAATTCGTGAGCTAAAAACAAGATTTGGTAATTACCGACTAGGTTATGCTTGGGCATTACTTGACCCATTATTAATGATTAGCCTGTTCAGCGTAGTATTTGGGATGAGAAGCCAAAGTGGCTTTGGTGGTGTCCCAGCCCAGGTTTTTATTACTGCTGGTTATTTACCTTTCATGTTTTTCAATAAAGTTGTGACTCAGTTGAAATCTGCTGTCAATGCTAATATGGGACTTTTTTGTTATAGACAAGTGACTCCTTTTGCAACTTTTATAGCACGTTTTATGCTAGAAACAATGGTGGGCATGATTGTCGGTATCATCCTAGTACTAGGATTATTGTGGTTTGGCTTTGATGCAATACCTGCGGATCCATTGCAAGTGATCCTTGGTTATTCTCTTCTGATGCTGTTTTCTTTTTCTCTTGGTATTGTATTTTGTGTTATTTGTAACTTAGCGAAAGAGGCAGATAAATTTCTTAGCTTGTTAATGATGCCTTTGATGTTTATCTCTTGTGTTATGTTTCCTCTTGCTACTATTCCCCCTCAATATCAGCATTGGTTTTTATGGAATCCACTTGTGCATGCTGTAGAACTAATCCGAAGGGCATGGATATCTGGTTATCGTAGTCCTGATGTAAGTTGGGCGTATCTGTCGGTTGTCACCTTATTATTGCTCACTTTTGCTATGAGTTGTTACCGATTACGGCATCGCCAATTGATTGCTAGTTAGCGTTAAGAAAAATGATTATTCTTGATAATGTATCAAAATATTATCCGACTAAATTTGGACGAAATTATGTCCTGAGGAATGTAAATATTGAGCTACCAAGGGACCGTAATATAGGTATTCTAGGTATCAATGGAGCAGGAAAATCTACTTTGTTACGTTTGTTAGGAGGGATGGATACGCCTAACAGGGGGAAAGTAACTCGTCTCTGCCGAGTATCTTGGCCTCTAGCACTAGGTGGGGGATTTCAAGGTAGTATGACTGGTCGTGAAAACACGCGATTTGTTTGCCGCATTCATGGTGTACGCGATACAAGCACCGTAGAAGAGTGGGTTAAAGAGTTTTCTGAAATTGGACAACATTATGAGTTGCCTATTAAAACATACTCTAGCGGCATGAAATCAAAATTTTCTTTTGCTGTTAGTATGGCTTTTGATTTTGATATATATCTTACCGATGAAATTACCTCAGTAGGTGATGCACGTTTTAAACAAAAATGTATTGATGTATTTAACAAAAAGCGAGAAACAGCTAGTTTGATTATGGTTTCACATGATATGAAAAATCTACGACAACAATGCGATATGGGCATCTTGTTACGTGATGGTAAATTAGAAGTTTTTGATAATATTGATGATGCCATCAAAATTTACCAGTCACTTTGAGCAGCAACTGATTATGACATCTCCGAATTCTTCATCCTCAATATCTCGCCTTGCGCGAAAGTTAAGAAAACTGAGCAATAATCCAAAACTATTTTTGATTGATTCGAGAGGATATCAAATTGTACACCGCTCGTGGAAGAAAAGTTTACAGCTAGGCAGTTTTCTTTGGGTAGTTATCTGCTTTTCTATCGCAGTGCTCTATTTTGGCTTCATTGCTTCCGATCGTTATGTGAGCCGGGCTGAATTAATGATTAAACAAGCCGATCAAGTTAAAATGTTGCCTGATGCGTTATCAATGTTAGGGATAGGTGGTAGTAATCATCAGGATATATTACTCGTTCAGGATTATATGAAGTCATGGGATATGCTGGCCAAGTTGAACAAAGAACTTGCACTTAAAGCACATTTCCAGAGTGATAGTGCAGATTATTTCTCGCGGTTGCATAAGGGAGTCAGTAGGGAAGATTTTCTTGATTATTACCGCAAACATTTGACGTTACACCTTGATGAATTATCAGGAGTACTTACCGTTGAGTTGCAGACATTTGATCCCCAATACGGTCAGCGAGTTGTTGAGTTAATGCTCAAAGAATCGGAGCGTTTTATTAACAAATTAGGTCATCAGGTTGCGCTCGAACAATTGGCCTTTGTTGAAAAAGAAGTAAATAGAGCATATCAACGCTTACAGGATGAAAAAGCTAAAGTATTAGCATTTCAGAATAGCCACCAACTTCTCAGCCCTGAATCTACCAGCAGCGCACGCTTGGGAGTGGTCAGCCAGATTGAAGGAGAGTTGGTGCGTCAACAGGCGGAGCTAAAACAACTGCGCAGCTATATGAAGGAAACCGCACCGGCCGTAGTCTCATTACAGGGCAGAGTTGACGCCCTAACTAAGCAGCTTGAACAGGAGCGTGCTAAGCTGACTGGTCAAGATAACGATGCCATGAATGAAATCACCGCCGGTTACATGGATGTGCAAACGCAGGCAACCTTGGCAGCGGATCTCTATAAAACTGGCCTTATCAGCTTAGAGCAGACGCGGGTTGAGGCATATCGTAAACTTAAGCACCTATTGGTTATCACCCAACCAACTTTAGCGGAAGATGCCGAATATCCACGGCGACTCTATAATCTTGCGACTGTGGGCGTATTACTTTGCTTGTTCTATGGTCTTATTATTATGGGGCTGGCGACTTTGCGTGAACACCAGGATTAATCACTGCGTGGTGCAGGCGATACTGGTTTTTTATGTGTTTTGGATTCAGGGAGACTAATGCTTTAGGTTGTCTTTAATATTTAATGCTCGATTAACAAGAACATTAATAATAACAATATATAAATCGCTTTTTAATTAGTTGGAGATGGAGATTTTGGAACGATATTATATTTTCCTGATAACTTATTTGTTGTCAGTGTAAATAGAGTGTATGTCGCCTTTATTTTTAAGGTTGGGATATGTTCATTATAAATTGAATCAACAAGGGCATAGGATATGCGAAAGGCAATATCTAGAGTAACAAATAATAACTCATTGAGCGAAATGAAAAATGAGTTGGAGGCGCTGAAAAAAGCATTAAGTGAGAAAGATTACCTTATCAACTCATTAAATGAGGACTCACTTGCCTTGCAAGTTCAATTGGAGATCAGTCAAGGCAAATCCGCTCAACTCGCTGTTGATAATGCAGCGTTGAATGTTCGAGTGAATGAGCTTGAAGAAGGCGATCAAACAAAAAATTCTGAACTGGCAATGCTTAGTAAGTTGTTCTTCAAATCTGAGGAGAACTCTCAACGGATTGCTGCACAGTTGAAAAAGAGTCATCTTGAACTAGATTGTTGTAAAAGTGAACTCAGCAAGACCAAAGCCGCTTTAGATATATCTCAAACGAAGTTAAAGAAAATTGAGTCAGAACTTGGCTTATTGAAAAAATCACACAGTAAGATCAAGCAGAAACTTGAGGATGAACTCGGTAAGTTAAAGTCTCAATTAGTTAAAGAAAAAGAATCAAACAATTTACTTTCAACACAGGCTACTGTTTTACAAGATGATTTGAATCTTAGATTCAGTGAGTTGGCCAAACTTAGTAATATTTTAGAAGTAAAAGATCGACAGTTGCTGGCTAAAGATAATGAGCTATCTATATATAAAGAACAGTTAGATAAATTGAAAAAATCCTTTGCATGGAAAGCGGTAGCTCCCGTACGTGCATTGAGTTATAAGTTCAAAAAGAAAAATACTAAAAGTCTGTTGCGTCAGCATGTTGAGGTTATTCAAAATTCTGGTTTGTTCAGTATCGATTGGTATAGGAAAAACTATCCTGAGATTGATGAATATTCCATTTCTCCAATAGAGCATTATTTGACTATAGGTTTTAAACTTGGTTTGACTCCCAGTGAGCGATTTGATGGAAATGATTATTTAGCGAGGTATCCAGACGTACAACAAGAAGGGGTAAACCCTCTTTTACATTATCTCATGTTTGGTAAGAATGAAGGCAGAACGTTCTAGTTTACGGGATCAGGAAATGCATAATTTTGATGCTCAATGGTATTTAAATAATTATAAAGATGTCGAACTTTCTGGCATGGATCCGTATCAGCATTATCAAAAAATAGGTAAACTGATTGGTCGTCATCCTATGCCTCCAAATAAAATAGTGACTAACAAGGCACAAATTGTTAAGAGTGCAGCAAAGCCTGCCTCTATAGCTAATAAAGCTATCTGTGGTGATTTCAACCTGAAAGCGGGAGGTAGTAGTGAACTTTATGGTTGGTTGGCAGAAATCGGTGACTGTGCGCCCCGTGAAGCGTTAATTAGCATTGATGGTAAACAATATAAGGTTCTTGCTGATGTCAAACGTGAGGATTTGGCTAGGAACAAAATCAACAACGGTCAGCATGGTTTTCGCTGGCGTTTACCGGCTGAATTTGTCGATGGTAAACCTCATCAATTAGAACTGATTGATGCCAAAACTGGACAGTTACTCAAGCAAGTCACGACGTCTTGGATGTATAATCGTAAATTTACCTGCTTTGATGAGTTTCTGGCCGAGTCAATGCTCAACCCGATGATCTATGCCCCTTATAGGGAAGAGGATAAACGCTGCTTCGCTATGATGGAGAATATACGTCGTCTCTTAGTGGATTATACTCAAAAAAATAACCTTGATACTTTGGTCAGTGTCATTATGCCGGTATACAACCGGGAAGATACCATTACTGCCGCTATTAGTTCTGTTTTAGCACAAACTTACCCATATTTCGAACTGATTATTGTCGATGATGGCAGTATGGATGGGACAATTAATATTGTTGAAGAGATTGTGGATGAGCGGGTTCGTCTGATTCGCGGGCCTGGACGTTCTGGCGTCTCTGAAGCTCGCAATATAGGCTTGCGTGCAGCCAAAGGGGAGTTGATCGCCTATTTGGATTCCGATAATACTTGGAAACCTGAATACCTCAGTGCCATGGTCGCTGCCTTGCATAAGAGTCCTAATGCTCATGCTGCCTATTCTGGTCAATATCTTTATCGTGGCACGCATCCTGAGCCGTTTGCGATCCGCTTTGCCAGTTTCAATAAGGGATTACTGGAAAACCGTAACTATATTGACTTGAACTGCTTTATGCATAACAAGCAGGTCTTTAAAAAGACGGGAATGTTTGACACTAAGCTAAAGCGGTTTGTTGATTGGGACTTGATCCTCAAGATCAGCAGTGAATTCACCATAGTTTCGGTGCCGGTGCTCCTCTCCAACTATTTTTATGAGAGAGCAGAGAATGCCATCACTAATGATCATTCGTTAAATGGTTTTATTGATATTGTGCGGGAGCAGCACAATACCCGCGAATTTATCAAAGGACGGGCACTGTTGCGTTATGGTCAATGCGAACCGGTCAAACATCGTTTACCCAAGCCCAAACTGGAACATCACGTAACTATCATTATCCCGAATTATGAATCGTTGGATGATATTCAGGATTGTCTCTCTTCTATTCGCAATTATTATGACAGTAAGCAGGTCGATATCATCGTGGTCGACAATGCATCTGCTGAGACAGTTAGAACCTATTTGCGGGAGTTGGCGGTCAAAGAGTTTGATATCACTTATATCGAGAATGATTTTAATGCCGGTTTTACTTATGCTGTAAATCAGGGGATTAAGGCGGCTAAGACTGGCAGTGATATAGTATTGCTTAACAACGATGCTTTGCTGACGCGAACAGCACTGGTGGCTATGCAGCAGCAGGCTTATCAGGATCTCAATATTGGCCTAGTAGTTCCTCGACAAGTACTTTTTGCCAATACCAAGACTATTACTACCCATGTACCGTTTGCCAATCCTGACATAGATTGCGATGTCAATCTCTCGCAGCATCACAAGAATATTATTAGGGTGCCTTGGTTGCACGACGGGGAACAGGTGGAGCTCAATTTTGCTCCCTTCTTCTGTGTCTATATGCGCCGTGAGATCGTTGATAAGATTGGTGGACTGGATGCCGAATTTGGCCGTCACTATCGTTCGGATCGGATAATGTGTGACTATCTGCGCCATTTGCTAGGAATGACGATCCTCTATACCAGTCAGGCGGTAGTTTACCATAAATTGCAAAAAGCAACCGATGGGATGCGTAAAAGCACTAAAAAGAGTGTTGAGTTTGAACTGATGTTCAAGAAAAATCAGTGGTCAACAGATGATATTTCGCGGCTTGGTTTTTCTATGGCATCATGGGATATATAATTTATCCAAGAGTTATATACTCCTTGAAATTATTTTTGAATAAAACAATTGGTATTAGGTGTTAATTTGACTAATCATCAGGTTTTAATAGGAAAAGATGAATGGCTTTTCCTAAAAAATGATACAAATCAATTAATTCGACAAATTACAGGGGAGGTCACAGTTAGTGACTCACTTATTAATCATTGGTCTAATACACTAAAGCTAAGGTTGTCTTTTTTTAGAGCGAGAAAAATTTCATACACATATATTTGTGCCCCTAATAAAGAGTGTGTTTATGATAAATATCTTCCTGATAATATTGTCTTATCGGAAAAAAGACCTATTGGAATCTTCCGCCCTGTTTTTGAAAATATATTAGAAGATTCATTTTGTTATCCATTGAAGGAATTGCAGAATGGAATAATTTATACCTTTTCTAAAGGTGACACACATTGGAATCAATACGGTGCGTTTATAGCATATGAAGCATTAATGAAAAGCATGGGTGTTGATAATAAAATAAACATTGAAGATGTGGATTTTATTAGTATTAAAAGAAAGGGAGACTTAATGTCAAAAGTCTCCGATACTTTGTTAGATGATACAGTAGTTGCTAAAATTAAAAATTCATCTTCAATTGAAATAGAATTTGACAATCATGTTAGAAACAGAGGTAAGTTGGTGGTGATTAATAATTCTAAGGCACTTAATGATGATACGCTAGTTATTTTTAGAGATTCTTTTGGAAGTGCACTTATTCACTTTTTAGCAAGGACGTTTCGTAGGGTTGTGGCGGTTTGGCAACCTAATATTGATATTGGAATAATTGAAATTGAATCTCCTCAATATGTTGTATCTGAGCAAGTGGAGAGATTCATGATATCACCACCTAATGATATTTCAGATAAAACGCATAATCAAATATGTGCATCAAAAAAAATGTTTAAGAAATATTACAAGACTATTTGAACATCTATCATTCGATATTATATAGTGGCAAATATATGAATATAACAATTGTAGGTACTGGCTATGTTGGTCTTTCCATTGCTGTATTGCTGGCCCAACACCATCAGGTTATTGCACTAGATGTTGTACCAGAAAAAGTCGAACTTATTAATCGCCGTCAATCTCCCATTGTAGATAAGGAGTTGGCTGAGTATCTGGCGACCAAGCACCTTAATCTAAGGGCAACCCTAGATAAATTCTCAGCCTATGAGATGGCCGACTATGTAATTATCGCAACTCCCACAGATTATGATCCCGAGACCAACTACTTTAATACCACTACGGTTGAGGCGGTGATCCGAGACGTTATGAGCATTAACCCCCATGCGGTGATGGTGATCAAGTCTACGATTCCGGTGGGCTTTACTGAGCGAATGCGTAGTGAGTTGGGCACCGAGAATCTGATCTTCTCTCCGGAGTTTTTGCGCGAAGGAAGAGCGCTTTATGATAATCTGCACCCTTCCCGCATTGTTGTGGGGGAACGTAGCGAGCGGTCCCGGTGTTTTGCCGAGCTATTGCAAGAGGGGGCTATCAAACAAGATATTCCGGTATTGCTAACGAGTAGCTCGGAGGCGGAAGCGATCAAGCTTTTTGCCAACACTTATCTGGCAATGCGGGTGGCTTATTTCAACGAGCTGGATACCTATGCCCTGTCTCATGGTCTTGACAGTCGCCAGATTATCGAGGGGATTTGCTTGGATCCGCGCATTGGCAATTACTATAACAACCCGTCATTTGGTTATGGTGGTTATTGCCTACCCAAAGATACCAAGCAGTTGCTGGCCAACTACAACAAGGTGCCCAACAATCTGATCCGCGCCATTGTTGATGCCAATACCACTCGCAAAGACTTTATTGCCGATAGCGTGTTGCGCCGTAAACCTAGGGTGGTCGGGATCCATCGCTTAGTAATGAAAGCGGGTTCCGATAATTTCCGTTTTTCTGCCATTCAGGGAGTAATGAAGCGAATTAAGGCCAAGGGAATTGAAGTGGTGGTCTTTGAACCGACCATCAAGGAGGCGTATTTCTTCCACTCTCGTGTCATCCGCGATTTAGACGAGTTCAAGTCTGTGAGTGATGTGATTTTGTGTAATCGGATGTCCAGTGAACTGGTCGATATTGCAGACAAGGTTTTCACAAGGGATCTTTTCGGTTCTGATTGATATTACGAGAATGGGTGGCTTCCCCGTCTTGGCATCATGATGCATAATCCTGCTTTTTTGTTTTTCATCTTTACTGAGAACCCGCCTTGAAATTATTTATTGCTGCAATTGTCAAAAATGAGATAGATGGATTGCTCGAATGGATCGCTTTCCACCGGGTGCTCGGCGTTAGTGGATTTATTATTGCAGACAATGGAAGTAATGATGGCTCGCGTGAACTGCTCGGCTCTTTGGCCAAGTTAGGGGTAGTTACTGTATTTGATCATCCAACTGTTGGGCAGCAGAAGCCCCAACTGCCCGCGTATAATAAAATTTTGCGCTCGTGCCCACGTGATGTAGACCTATTGGCATTTATTGATGCCGACGAGTTTTTGCTCCCCTTGGGAAGCAATGATTTGCTCCCGACAGTTACAGCGTGGTTTACTGATGATAGCGTCAGTGCGGTCGGATTGAATTGGTCCATTTTCGGCTCTAATGGTGAGTCGTTTGCTAGCGAAGGGTTGGTCATTGAGCGTTTCACACAGCGTGCACCTCTTGGTTTCAATGTGAACCACAACTTTAAGAGTATTGTGCGGCCCACCCGCGTTGATAGTTTTCTCAACCCTCATTTTGCCATTCTTCGTTACGGGCGTTATATTGATGCCTATGGTAGTGACATGGTATTACATGCCAAACACGGTAATGGTGTAAGTGCTCAAGTCATTTGGCATGGCATACGAGTCAACCATTACGCAGTTAAATCATTGGAAGAGTTTCTGCTTGGAAAATATTTGCGTGGTAGTGCGGCAACGGCCAATCGAGTCAAACATAAGGCTTATTTTCAGGCACATGATCGCAATGACGAGAGTTGTCTGCTGGCGGCTGCGTTAGCACCAAAAGTGAAGGCTGAGATGATGAAGCTGAGCGAGCAATTAGCTGACTTGCCTGAAGAAAGACAGGAGTCTAGTCAATCTTGGTTAGCGAGTGGCATCAAAAAACTGATTAAATAGCCATTGCTATTTTTTAAGTCTATTACTCATTGGCTGTCAATTGTGTGCTGACTATTCTAACGTTCCTTCAGATTGTGAATTTATATGTATAACGATAGTCATTGGCAGCCTCTGGCGCTGCCAGACTCGTTTTCTCGTCATGCTGGTTGGCTTTTGATTCGAGGGCGTGTTTTAACGAGTCAAACTCGAGGTGAAACTCGACTGCGCTGGCAATGCGAACAAGGAATATGGCATGAGCAGATATTGCCGGTCACTCGTCGTGGCACGTTGCTGGAGCTGGTTTATCTACCCTCGGGAGCTAGTCATTTGTCTTTGCTGGCAAGCAGTAAGGGCGCTGAGTGCAATGTTGAGCTTGCCAAGCTTTGTTGTGTATCACGCGCCGAGAGTCTCTGGCGTCGATTGCTCCGGGTTTTGCCTTTTTACCGACGCTTAACAACGTCCCGACGCAGAAGGTTAGGCCTTTCATGGCATTTGTGGCTCACAGACTTACAGCAGGCTTATCAACTTGTCAACAGACTTCGCGATGATAAGCCACTCAATAGCTATGATAAGTGGCTAGCAGACTTCGACACCCTTGAACCCGCCGAATACAAGCTGATTAAATGCCAGTTGGCTCGCTGGGGCACATTACCACGTTTCCGTTTGCATCTTGTTGGCGTTGGGGATGAACAGAGCCGCAACAAGACCCTGGAGAGTATTCAGGCACTCTGTTATCCGGCAAGCAATATAAGTCTGCAGGAGCATAGTGCATATCCAGAAATCTCCAGTCAGTCAGGCGGCGAATGGCAGTGGGTGTTGCCTGTAGGGGCAGTGGTTTCGCCAGGCGCCTTATTTTGGGTTGCCCACCAGTTACGCCAGAATCCTGATTGTTTATGGATATACGGTGATCACGATCTGCTTGACGAGAGAGGCGAACGTCACTCTCCCAACTTTAAACCTGATTGGAATGAAACGCTGCTACAGAGCCAAAACTATATTAGTTGGTGTGGTTTGTGGCGTGAACATGGTGCTGGCCGTGTTCCCTTTGATTCGGCGGCATGTCATCAGTGGTGGCTACAGTTGGCAAAGATGTGTGAACCGAAACAGATAGTCCATATTCCATCATTGATGATGCATTTGCCTGCAAGAGCGTTGATTTCGGATGATTTTGAGTCGCTGAAAGATAAAGAAGATTTACTGCCATCAGGAGTGAGCATTGAGGCAGCACCTCATGGTGTATGTCGTTGGCGCTGGCCGTTGCCAGCGCAATTGCCATTGGTTTCAGTGATTATCCCTACTAGAAATGGTATTGCTCATTTACGCCCTTGTATCGAAAGCCTGATACAAAAGACGCAATATGCCAATATGGAAGTCATAGTGATGGATAATCAGAGCGATGAGGAGGAGACGCTTGCTTATCTTGCTCATATCGAACAGGTTTATGGCGTTAGGGTGATTTCTTATGATCAACCGTTTAACTATTCAGCCATCAACAATCTGGCAGTGAGAAACGCACATGGAGATATGATATGTTTGCTGAATAATGATACTCAGGTAATCAGTATTGACTGGCTGGATGAAATGGTTTCTCATTTATTACGCCCCGGCGTGGGTGTGGTAGGAGCAAAGCTGTATTACGGAAATGGCTTGATTCAGCATGCAGGCGATGCTGTCGGCCCTGGCGGTTGTGCAGATCATTTTCATAATGGTTTGTCAGCTAACGATCCTGGATATCAGCGTAGGGCTGTTAGTGCCCAAGAGCTGTCAGCTGTGACTGCAGCTTGTTTATTGACTCATAAAGAGTTATATCTGGCGCTCGGAGGACTTGATGAAACGAATTTGCCGATAGCTTTTAATGACGTAGATTATTGTCTCAGAGTTCGAGATGCTGGCTGGAGAGTAATCTGGACTCCCTTCGCTGAATTGTATCATCATGAGTCTATTTCCCGTGGTAAAGATGTATCAAAACAACAGCAGATACGAGCGAAATCTGAGTTGCGCTATATGAAAAAACGATGGGCATGTGCACTTAAACACGATCCAGCCTACAACCAAAATTTGAGTTATGAACGTCCTGATTTCTCTTTAAGTAGAGCTCCTAATATAGTATTGCCATGGATGAATTAATTCGCAGGAAACTATTTAAGCCTTATCGTAAATTAAATAAACAGAGTTATAGAAGTCAGCAAAGCTCTGAGATTAACTTTGAACGATTGTTTATATTACATGAGGGAAAATCACCTACATTAGCCTATTTTGAATCGGCTATTATAAGTCGGTTTCCTGATGCAGAATGTCATTTTATCGACACATTAGCATCCACTGATATATTTATTCCTAGAGGATCTGCCCTTGTCGTCATTAGATTCATCTCCCCAAAATGGCAACAGCACATAGAAAGATATAACGACAGGTTTTCTCGAATTGTTTATTTTATGGATGACGACCTGTTTGACCCGACTGCACTATCTACGTTACCAAAAGAGTATCGTACCAAGATAATAAGGAGGTCGGCGGCTCAGCATCGATGGATTACGCAATATTGTGATAACATTTGGGTTTCAACTGCCTATTTGGCTAATAAATATGCACATCTTAACCCGGAGATTGTTTCTGCTAAACCGTCACTGGCACTCATTGAAACACATCGATCAGTAAAAATCGCTTATCATGGCTCAAGTTCTCATCGGGAAGAAAAATATTGGTTGAGACAAATCGTAGAGGGGGTATTGGGAGAATGTCCCCGTGCCAGCTTTGAAATTTTTGGCGAGCATGATATTTATAAATATTATCGTGACCTACCAAGAGTTTCAGTACTGCATCCGATGAGTTGGCAAAATTATCTTGCGTATACCAAGACTCATCATCTGGATATCGGGTTAGCACCATTACTTGACTCTGACTTTAATTCGGCTCGCGGCCCCGTAAAATTTTATGATTTTGTCAGAATGGGGGCTGTAGGTTTATATAGTAATTGTGTACCATATAGTGACTTCATTGAACAAAATGTAAATGGAATCTTGCTGGAGAATGACCCACATATATGGATAAAAGCTCTTTCATTACTTGTTAGTGCAGATCATAAACGTAGCGAGTTGGCGTTCAATGCTAAAAAATATGCTTGTAAAATTGTAGGTGTCGAGTAAAAAGATATTTTTATTTAATTGGTGCTATTGAATGTTTAAAAATCGAACTGATTGGTGTTTTAATATTAATCATAGGTTATGATGCAAAAATATATTAGGCATTGCCTGCTTCAATTAACTTGAGAGTGTAAGTTGAATTGAAATATGGTTATATGATAAAGCAATATATGTTAATACATATGTCAACCGAAAATGCCATTATGTGTTTTTTACTTTATCTGTAACGACACAATATATAAAATAAGGCTAATAATCAAAACGCTTTTTAATTTGATTGTTTTGAATCAAGTGACTAAGAAATTCTCTTGCTGCAAATAACTCCCTTAGTGATTTTTTTTGAGTCTATTTTATTCTCTGGCATGTCATGCCCGCCACACAAATAAGTTTTTATCTCTAAGATGGTAACTATCAGTTATCATTCTTCGCTAATATTATGTTTCAGGGGGCTCCCTGTGGTATAGGTATTCTTATCAAAATACTTATTGATAATAAAGTGAAAGTAATTTGGTTATATGATTTAAAATTTTCTTTATTTATATGTTTATCATTGTGTCAATGATGGGATATTGTATGCCAGAAAGCATAGTGATACAGGGTGGATATAGAGTCTGCTTGGCAAAAGCATATAAAAATATTTAGTTCGGTATCCCGATATTTCTAATATATCGGAGTCAACAAGTTTATTTTTAATAGCTATTAATTGTAAAATAAGAGAGCGAAATATATGAAGATTCTCGTTACTGGCGGTGCTGGTTTTATCGGCTCTGCCGTGGTGCGTCATATCATTAGTGATACTGGAGACTCCGTTATCAATCTGGATAAACTCACCTATGCTGGCAATTTGGAATCTTTGGCCAGTGTATCGTCAAGTGAGCGTTATTCGTTTGAACAAGTTGATATCTGTAATCGTGCTGAGTTGGATCGGGTGTTTGCTCTGCACCAGCCAGATGCCGTGATGCATCTGGCTGCTGAAAGCCATGTTGATCGTTCTATCACAGGGCCAGCCGACTTTATCGAAACCAATATCGTAGGCACCTATACATTGCTGGAAGCGGCTCGCGCCTATTGGAGCAGTCTGGGCGAGTTGAGCAAGGCGGCCTTTCGCTTCCACCATATTTCTACCGATGAAGTATATGGCGATCTGCCCCATCCGGATGAAGTAGCCTCCGGTGAGGCATTGCCGCTCTTTACCGAAACTACCTCCTACGCTCCTAGCAGTCCCTATTCTGCCTCCAAGGCTTCCAGCGATCATCTGGTGCGTGCTTGGTACCGTACGTACGGCCTGCCAACCATTGTCACTAACTGCTCCAACAACTATGGCCCTTACCACTTTCCCGAGAAGCTGATCCCGCTAGTGATCCTCAATGCGCTGGATGGCAAGCCGCTGCCGGTTTATGGTAAAGGTGACCAAATTCGTGACTGGTTGTATGTGGAAGATCATGCACGAGCACTCTACAAGGTAGTGACCACTGGCTTGGTCGGGGAGACTTATAACATAGGCGGTCACAACGAGAAGCAGAACCTGGATGTAGTACATACTATTTGTGATCTGCTTGACGAGATGGTACCGAAAGCTGGCTCTTATCGCGATCAAATTACTTATGTGGCGGATCGCCCCGGACACGATCGCCGATATGCGATTGATGCTTGCAAGATGAGCGCTGCGTTGGATTGGCAGCCAGAGGAGACTTTTGAGTCTGGTATTCGCAAGACCGTGCAGTGGTATCTGGATAATCAACAATGGATTAACAACGTCAAGAGTGGTGCCTACCAATCCTGGATTGAACAAAACTATAGGGAGCGTACCTGATGCATATTCTGTTGTTTGGCAAAAATGGTCAGGTAGGATGGGAGCTGCAGCGTGCATTGGCGCCTCTGGGGCACATCACTGCCGTTGATTTTGACTCCACCGACTATTGCGGTGATTTTAGCAATTCTGCAGGGGTGGCTGAAACGGTACGTCTCGTCAAGCCGGATGTGATTGTTAACGCAGCGGCCCATACTGCAGTCGACAAAGCGGAGAGTGAGCGGGAATTTGCCGAGTTACTCAATGCAACTAGTGTGGCGGTTATTGCCAAAGAAGCTGAAGCATTAGGTGCGTGGCTAGTACATTATTCCACCGACTATGTTTTCGATGGAAGTGGTGAACGTCCTTGGGTGGAAACCGATGTGATTTCCCCGCTCAACGTCTATGGCGAAACCAAGCTGGCAGGGGAACACGGTGCGGCACTCTGCTCACGTCACCTTATCTTTCGTACCAGTTGGGTTTATGCTGCGCGCGGTGCCAACTTCGCCAAAACTATGCTGCGTCTTGGCAAAGAGCGTCGCGAGATATCGGTCATTAATGATCAGTTTGGCGCTCCAACTGGAGCTGAGTTGCTGGCCGATTGTACCGCCCATGCAATCCGAGTTGCACAGAGCAAACCCGACGTTGCCGGGCTGTACCATTTGGCTGCCTCCGGTACTACCACTTGGTTTGACTACGCCCGGTTGGTGTTTGACAAAGCCAGAGACGCAGGAGTTGAACTGGCAGTCACACAGCTTAATGCAGTGCCGACAGGCACCTTTCCGACCCCGGCGAAACGCCCTCATAATTCCCGACTTGATACTAAAAAATTCCAGCGTACATTTGATCTGGTTTTGCCGGACTGGTCAGTCGGTGTTGAGCGGATGTTGACTGAGATCATGGGGAAGTAAACCACAGGTGAGGATAAAACAGAAAGGCGCGGCTCAAGCCACTTTATTCTTATGTAATTTAAAAATAAGAAACAAGCATCATGACTAAACGTAAAGGTATTATTCTGGCCGGTGGATCTGGTACACGTCTCTATCCGGTTACTATGGCGGTGAGCAAGCAGTTGTTGCCCATCTATGACAAGCCGATGATCTACTACCCGCTGAGCACCCTGATGCTGGCTGGAATTCGCGATATTTTGATCATTAGCACTCCACAAGATACTCCTCGCTTTCAGCGATTGCTGGGTGATGGCAGCCACTGGGGACTGAATTTACAATATGAGGTTCAGCCAAGCCCAGACGGGTTGGCACAAGCTTTTATTCTAGGTGAAGAATTCATTGGTTCAGCCCCGTGTGCACTGGTGCTGGGGGATAACATCTTCTACGGTCATGACCTACAGAAACAGTTGGAGGCAGCCGCGGCCAAAGAGACCGGTGCTACTGTATTTGCCTATCATGTGCACGACCCGGAACGTTATGGAGTGGTCGAATTTGATAATCAAGGTACCGCTATTTCACTGGAAGAAAAACCACTGGAGCCTAAGAGTAGCTACGCAGTCACCGGCCTCTATTTCTACGACAACAGCGTTGTGGACGTTGCCAAGGGTCTCAAGCCATCGCCGCGTGGTGAGTTGGAAATCACCGATGTGAACCGTATTTACCTGGAGCAAGGCAATCTATCGGTGGCAATGATGGGGCGTGGTTATGCCTGGCTTGATACCGGTACCCACGAAAGCCTAATTGAAGCGAGTAACTTTATTCAGACCATCGAGACGCGTCAGGGATTGAAAGTGGCTTGTCCGGAAGAGATTGCTTATCGCCAGAAGTTTATTAGTGCCGACCAGGTTCGTGAGCTTGCTGCTCCGTTGGCAAAAAACGCCTATGGGCAATATTTATTAAAAATGATTGATAAGGCGTGATGTAATTGAGAAGGGGGAGGGAATATGCTTCCCCTAAAAATATTTAATTAAATGTGGGCATATAGATGAATGTAATCAAGACAGCAATTCCTGGTGTGCTTATTTTTGAGCCAAAAGTATTTGGAGATGAGCGTGGTTTTTTCTTTGAGAGTTTTAATCACAAGTTGTTTGAAGAGGCTGTAGGATATCCAGTTACCTTTGTGCAGGATAATCACTCAAAATCTTCTAAAGGGGTACTGCGTGGCTTGCACTATCAGTTACCTCCCCATGCCCAGGGCAAGTTAGTGCGTTGTGTAGCCGGTGAAGTGTTTGATGTTGCGGTAGATATTCGCAAAAGCTCACCGAGCTTCGGACAATGGGTTGGCGTTCATCTTTCAGGGGAAAACAAACGACAGTTATGGATTCCGGAAGGATTTGCCCATGGTTTTGTAACACTGACTGAATCGGCCGAATTTTTGTATAAAACAACTAATTATTATGCCCCTGCCAGTGATAGAGGCATTGCATGGAATGATCCTACAATTGGTATTAGGTGGCCCGAGTTAAAGGCGGACATTCTCACTTCAGCAAAAGATAGTATTGCAAAGTCATTAGAGAGCGCAGAGCTGTTCATCTAAATCACACTTTATACACCATTGTAGAGAATCTTCAGTTCACAGAGACAACATGTATTTATATACGGGATCGAAAGGGATTCTTGCCAGAAAAAATAATATTGAGCCTATGCTTGGTCACCCATTGCTTTATATGAAAGGAGACGAGGCTTTTTCTAAAAATGACGTTTTAGTTGGCTGGGGAAAAAAATCTAATACTAAGCAGATTAAACAGAAAGCTCAAGAGTTAGGAATATCTTATTGGCAACTTGAAGATGGTTTTATTGGCTATATCGGGCACCCAGCAAAAGGAGGAAAGGCGGTTTCTCTTATTGCTGACCCTCTGGGGATATATTATGATGCACATCAGACGAGTCAATTAGAACAGCTTATTATTGAACCTGTTGATACGGCTTTACTTGCGCGCGCTGAGCATCTGATCTCTGATATTTTGCGTTTAGGAATCACCAAGTATAACTGCTATACCAATAGCACTGAGCATACATTTAATGGCTCTGTCCGTGCTACTGACGGGCCTTCTTTAGATTTACCGACACATATACAACCTGAGTTATTCACCCTCACGGCTCATTCAAACTTAGCACGTTTACTGGATGATCCAAGACCGCGTATTTTGCTTGTGGATCAAGTAGCGGGAGACTTGTCAATTTCTGGGGCTCTTGCTTGCGAAGCTGATTTTGTTTCTATGGTGGTCGAGGCTCGCCGTAATCACCCTAATGCGCGTCTATTGTTGCGAACACACCCAGATACACGCTTTAGCAAAAAAAGCGGCGTGTTAGCACGTTTAGTGGGGCGTGATCCTCGACTGGCTGATGTTGAGGTGGTGAGTGAACCTTGCCATCCGCATAGAATAATTCGTATGGTGGATGCGGTGTACACAGTTTCATCGCAGGTTGGCTTTGAAGCGTTGCTGTTGGGCAAACCTGTATATTGCTTCGGTATGCCATTTTATGCTGGGTGGGGGTTAACGCATGACAGTAAACGTTGTATACGCCGTGAAGAAGCAATGTCAGCCGAAGGCGTTTCATCTATTTCATTGCCCCGCTTAGTTGCGGCGGCGTTGATCCGTTATCCGCGTTATTTAGATCCTATATTGGGAAAACGTTGTGAGGTAGAAGATGTTGTAGCGATTTTGGCTCAGCAGCAGGTAGAGCCCAAACCTTGGCGTCGTCTTTATCTCGTTGGTTTTTCTCTGTGGAAGCGTGCTTTTATACGCACATTTTGTGCGTATTTGGCAGATGAACTTTGTTTTGTTCGTACTGTGCCCTCACAGTTAAAAGATGATGAACAGGTGTTGGTGTGGGGAAACCGTTATCCTGAACTGCAATCAGTGATCCGGATTGAAGATGGTTTTATCCGCTCCAACGGATTGGGGTCTAATTTATGTCGACCTTCATCACTCTCGATTGACCCCGTTGGAATCTATTTTGATAGCCGCCGTCCGAGTAAGCTTGAGCAGTTACTCACTACGTACGTTTTAGATGCGAAAGAAGAAGCACGCGCAGAGTCATTATTAGCGCAATTACAATCATCACGAGTCAGTAAATACAATGTGGGGAGTACACAAGAATATGAGCCCCCTAACGACGGACGTGAGTTGATTCTAGTGGTTGGTCAGGTTGATAGTGATGCATCCATTTTGTGTGGTAGCCCGATTATCCGCAGCAATGAACAGTTGTTGTGGGCTGTGCGTGAAGCTAAACCGAATGCACATATTCTGTTCAAACCTCATCCGGATGTGGTATCTGGCAATCGAAAAGGTACTATTTCGGCGCGTTGTTTAGCACACTGTGTTGATAGCCAAGTATCTGATATTAGACTGGAATCGCTATATCCACACATAAATGAGTTACATACCATGACTTCGCTTAGTGGATTTGAGGCACTAGTTCAAGGAGTGAAGGTTACGACATGGGGACAGCCGTTTTATAGTGGTTGGGGATTAACACAAGATAAGCATCCATCAGAAAGACGCCATCGTACATTAACGTTGAGTGCATTAGCATATATTACATTAGTAAAATATCCGCGTTATATAGATTGGAAGTCAGGGCTTTGGTGCAGCCCTGAACAATTAATTCATCTATTATCTACTCAAAAAAAAGCTACGACGGCAGGTGTTAAGTGGTGGCAGCGTTGGCGAATTAAGTTAGTTTCTTTTGCTCAAACTTTGAGACTTTTTCGTTCACTTTTACCCTGATGATTTTTTTTGTGAGTTAATATATTATTGCAGGGCAGTTTGGGATTATGTGATTAAACAATCAGCAATAAATTATTATTGGTAGAGTATCAAAGGAAATATATTAAATGTCACCCGTGATATGTGGGTAGAGCACTATTTGAACAGTTAAAATCATTATGCAAGGTTGATATTTTTTGTTACTATATGGCACTAATATATTTTCAGATAAGATAACTTTTCAGAACTCTATTTTATTGATAAAATAAGCAAGAAAATAATTAAATTTGGAGGGATCAGTTTTCTGATAATGTTCTGTTATTAAAACATTATCCCATGGGGCGTAGTTATATCAATTAGCAGGATCTTATGAGTTAACTAACATCAGTTTTGAATTTTTAATGGGGGTAATTTATCTTTTACTAAAAATATTTTAACTATTAATATAGCATCATGGTTGTTACGGTTTGTTTTAATTCTATTTTATAATGTGCTATATATTGTATTTTTGTGCTTAGATAAATATGTTTTTTCATTACTTTAGTGATGTTAATATTTTGCGTGTAGTAAAAATCATTGTTATAACAAATGTCACTGTTGCTATACTTTGCTGAACTGTTTATCGGTCATTTTGATTCAATCACTGGTTCTATATTTTTTAATAACCGTTCTGTAGCGATTAATATATTGCTCTCCAGAGGATACACTATATGAAATATATTAAAAGTCATTAATTTTTATTCAATGTTGTTTAGAGTTATGTTCAGTGTTTGGTAATAGATGTGTTTCTAAACCGTCTTGGTTCTATAATAAATTCTATTCTTATAGGTTTTTTGTTTAGAGAGTGTTTATGGCGACGCTTTCTTTTTTAAAGGAAATGACAGACACTTGAAAATCTAGAATTTAATACAGATATAATGTTGGTGTATACCATTTTCCCCACGTCACGGGCGTAGATTAAGATTCGCAGATGCGATCTGTGCTTATCCAATATTTTATGCTCCCAATACGGCTGGAGCCTATTGCGGTTGGATAATCTTTGAAATATTTACTTCAAACATCAATCAAATTCGATTTTTTATCAGAAAAAAGAAACGAGTTATACGCTGTTAACGGAAATTAATTATATTCTTATAATTTTACTGAACTGATAAATTTTATTGTCAACTATTACTTGATTATTATGAAAAATAATGCTCTGAGCATTTTATTATCTGGTAAAAAATATCTGCTATTGCAGGGACCGATGGGACCTTTCTTCAATGATGTTGCCGAGTGGTTAGAGTCATTAGGTCGTAACGCTGTGAATGTTGTATTCAATGGAGGAGATCGTTTTTACTGCCGTCATCGACACTATCTGGCTTATTACCAAACGCCGAAAGAATTTCCTGGTTGGTTACGAGATATCCACCGGCAATTTGACTTTGATACCATTCTCTGTTTTGGTGACTGCCGTCCATTGCACAAAGAAGCAAAACGTTGGGCGAAGTCTAAAGGGATCCGCTTTCTGGCATTTGAAGAAGGATATTTACGTCCGCAATTTATTACTGTTGAAGAGGACGGTGTAAACGCGTATTCATCGCTGCCGCGCGATCCTGACTTTTATCGTAAATTACCAGATATGCCTGCACCACATGTTGAGAACTTAAAACCCTCGACGATGAAACGTATTGGTCATGCAATGTGGTATTACCTGATGGGATGGCATTACCGACATGAATTCACTCGCTACCGTCATCACAAATCATTTTCTCCTTGGTATGAGGCTCGTTGCTGGGGGCGTGCGTACTGGCGTAAGCTATTTTACAAAATAATGCAACGTAATGTATTGGCTCGGTTAGTGAATGATCTGGACCAACGTTACTATCTTGTTATTTTACAAGTTTATAATGATAGCCAAATTCGTAATCACAGTAATTATAATGATGTGCGTGATTATATTAACGAAGTTGTATATTCATTTTCGCATAAGGCACCGAAAGAGAGTTATTTGGTGATCAAACACCATCCGATGGATCGCGGTCACAGACTCTATCGACCATTAATTAAGCGGTTGAGTAAGGAATATGGCTTAG
>OGZT01000762.1_pt1 | contig 24718 bp, 24 predicted proteins | sample 1576891 | NCBI WGS metagenome assembly OGZT01 (sample SAMEA3541521, study PRJEB24748) | human gut metagenome | biome: human gut; feature: human-associated habitat; material: faeces | place: China | collected 2012 | reverse complement strand
AGCAGGCCGCCCCGCAGACGCAGGCTCAGGGCGACATCGCCAAAGCTCTCTACGACAACGGCGTGCAGTCGTTCAACGCCCGCAACTACAAGCAGGCCCTCAAGTCCTTCTCGGATTTCACGGACACGTACGGCAAGCACAAGCTCGTTTCCAACGCGTGGTTCTGGCGCGGCGAGTGCAATTACCAGCTTGGGAACTTCCCGGCCGCCGCACTGGATTACGAACAGGTCATCTCCAAGTATGGCTCCAGCGGGAAGGCCGCTTCCGCGTACCTGAAGCAGGGGATGTGCTTCATCAAGGCCGGGAAGAAGGACGCCGCCAAGGTCCGCTTGCAGGAACTCATCAAGAAATTCCCCAAGTCGCCTGAAGCGACCCGCGCTACGCAGCTCATGAAAGACAACAAGATGTAGGAAGCGTCATGAGCCAAGAAACCAAGCCCTACCGTACCAATGTGCATCTGACGTTTCCCCCGGCCATTTCGGGGGCGCCGTTGGTCTGCAACCTGACCAGGCTGTTTGACCTCGATTTCAACATCAGTACCGCCCAGATCACGCCGCGGCAGGAAGGTTTTTTGACTCTCGAACTGTCGGGCTCACGCGATGCCTGCGACAAGGGGATCGGCTACCTGCGGGAGAAGGGCGTACTGGTTTCGCCCGTGGCGCAGCGGATCTGGCATAATGAGGACAAGTGTATGCAATGCGGCATGTGCACGGCTCTGTGCCCGTCCTCCGCGCTGACCGTCGACATCAAAACGCGCCTTCTTGCATTTGACAAGGAAAAGTGTACAGTATGCGCGCGCTGCATCCGTATTTGCCCCGTCGGGGCCATGCAGATGGATGCTCCTGAAGAGGGTGTTCTGACCGAATGACGCCCGTGAGGACCTATAGCTCAGTTGGTAGAGCCACCGGCTCATAACCGGTCCGTCCTAGGTTCAAGTCCTAGTGGGTCCACCATATATATGAATGGGTTACGAAAATTGCTTTCGTAGCCCATTTTGTTTTTCACATTTTTCCACATACATTTTGGAGTATGCCTCACCAACTGTATAGGTCCTCACTGTCAGACGGAGGGGAATAAGGGCGGCGTGGGCAAGGTCCTCGAGTTTAAGGGGGCGGGAGTAGCTTTATTTTCGGTATTCGAGCGTGCGACCATCTGCAATATGGGAGCCGGAGCAGGCGCCACATCTTCTCTATTTTCCAGCGATACCTGCCCTCCTTTTTCCTGAAGGCCTTCGGTAGAAAAGACGACTGGCATCCAGTAGCTACCGAAGAGGGAGCAACCTACGATGAAGAACTGATCATCGATCTTTTTCCCATCGCCCCCAGGTGACCCTTCTGCACAGTCCTGATAATGTGCGTGCCATACGCGAACTAGAGGGGGTGGATTTAGATCAAGTATGCAAGGACGCTGTACCAACGCTTATTATGCCGCTATCGTCGTTACAGCGGATATATGGTATGATCGTCGTCTTCTCTGTCGGCTGGATGTTTCCGTAGCTGCAGTACGCGCGCTACGCTGCAACAGCTCGCGGCTGACGGTAACTCACAACTCTGGCCGGTTCAGGTGCTCGGGGGCTCGAATCCTGCTGTAGCCCCTGTAATGCCGCAGGTCTGTCGCCAAGATCCGGTAAAACGACGCTGCGTAACCTCACCAAGGTATAGATTTCGAGTTCACATGCGTTATGGACGAGGAAGAACGCGGTCTACTCCTTTCTGGGGGGATTCTAAAAAAGCTTGCTCCACTTCGCGGATTGTGGAAGTCGCAACGGCAGAAAAGTCCGCTGCGGTGTCCACGGTGGGCTTTTCCATGGGCTACCCTTTATGCGATTGATCGCCGGAATCGAGTTTGCACAAACTAGGCTGAGGGGTAAAATGCCGTTACTGGGTGACGATAAAAGTTATTCCAGAGCACGTATCAGTAGGACGACAGCCGTCAGAGCAAGGAAAACGACAATAATGCGTTGGAAGAGCAGTTGATTAATATGCCGACCTATGCGGACTCCGGCATATTGTCCTGCGGCACAGCCCATGATGCCCATTAATGCCAAGGGAAACAGTTCTGTACGGTAAAGTCCTGCAAACGCCTGTGACCCCATGGTTCCCAGACTGGCTAGAAAAAAGAATATGCTGAAATTGCCACGTACTCTGCTCTGTCTGGCCCCCACTGTCTGAGTAGCGCGTAAATTCCCAGTGGAGCTCCAGAAAGGGCTACCGAAGAATGGACAAAACCGCTGGCTATACCGGCTCCTATGCCTATAGTCGGGCTATCCGACAGACGATACGCTGATGCGCCAGAACGGTAGCGCATAATAATGAAGCAGACGAGCATGGCGCAAACCATGAGTTCCAGCACCTGTACGGGAGCGATCTTGAGCACCAAAGTCCCCAGAAGGCATCCAGGAAGACAGCCTATGATGAGCTCACGTACATCTTTTGAGCTTGCCAACTTATGGTATACCATGATCAGGTGGATATTGCCGTACAGGGCACAGAGACAGGAAATCAGGACGGCATCTCCAGCAGGGAATACCGTCATGAGTATGGGCATGGACACCATCACCGAACCCATGCCGGTGGCACCACCTACAATACCTCCTGTAAACCAGCCTAAGGCAACGACAGCGTACATCCAAAATGCCATATATAACTCCCAAGGACATGCGAGTGAGCACTCGAGCAGATTTCACGTTGTATCAAACTGTATTTGTCTAAGAGTAGAATTAGGCTCTCCAGTGGAACGCGAAGCAAAATACTTCAACGGCCTTACTGTCAAAAAGTCAAGCATTAAGCATGGTTTCTCACAAAGTCAACGGCGCAAGCCTATAAGTCCACGGTAGTAGCCGCGTTCGGAACCTTTCTCGAATATTATGATTTCTCTGTTTATGGCTATTGTGCCGCGCGCATGTCTGCGGAATTTTTTCCGAGTGACAACCTGACAATCTCGCTTCTGTCCATGCTGGCCGTATTCGGCCCCTCCTTCATTGCCCGTCCCCTCGGCGGGCTGTTCTTTGGGCACATCGGCTCGGTACGGCTGTAAGATTTCTCTCTGGCTACCGTCATCTCGGATTCGTCTGTACCGCCTTGTCGTCTCCGTTTCCGGGGCTGACCGCAAGAATCCCTCCCTCGAACTGGCACGGGAAATGACGCAGGATCTGAAATGGCGCTGCGCATAATCCTGCCGTCTTCCTCCTCGAAGGAGTGTTCCTCAAAAAGGCAAGAAGTGCCAAGTCTTCCCCCGGACGAGGCACATCTCGTTTTTTGGGAGGCAGCCCGATTCCGTCACGGGAGAGCAGCTTACTTCTTTTACGGCTTTTTTCACGATATCGTATACACCGTCCTCCGCTATTCTCAAAAATGAGAATGGTACGGCTTATGCTTGTTCCGGGATAATCCGGTCTTGAATCTTCCGGGACAAATACGCTTGACGAGGAGGAAACCATGAACATCGATTTTCGCGTTCGCCCGCCGTATAAGAGCTTCATGCACGGCATCTTGTATGAAAAACAGCCTGAACATCCTGATCCACTGACGCAGATCTGGTCGGATATCGACAAGGATCCCGTCGTTTCCGCACAGGAGCATTCCATCAAACTGTTCATAGAGGAGATGGAGACGAGCGGCATCAGCCGCGCCGTCATCATGGGGCGTAAGGCCGACGAGTACGGCGAAGTCGACAATGAGGACATCCTTGAGCTGACCCGCGCCCATCCGCAGAGGTTCATCCCCTTTGCAGGGCTCAATCCTCATGAAGCGGACATGCCGGATCGCATCGGCGAACTGGCCCGGCAGGGATTCAGGGGGATTTGCCTTGACGGCGGTTGGCTGCGTCAGCCCTTGTATTATGATGATCCGCTCATGGAGCCGGTCTATGCGGGCTGCGAGAAGCACGGGCTCATCGTTTCGCTGACGTCGAGTTTTTTCGTGGGCCCGGATATGACGTATTCGGACCCGGATCAGATCCTGCGGGTCGCTAGGAATCATCCCAAGATGAAGATCGTCGTCCCGCATGCCTGCTGGCCGCATGTGACCAAGGCGCTGGCCCTTTCCATGCTCTGCCCCAACGTGTACCTGTGCCCGGATCTCTATGTGCACATCAAGGGGGTCCCGCAGGCCGACGAGTTCGCGCACGCGGCCAATCATATCCTCAAGTACCGAATCATCTACGCGAGTTCCTACCCGGTGCATAACCTTGCCCAGAGCCTGAGCGGCTGGAAAGCGCGCCCGTTCACGGACGAGGCGCTGCGCAATACGTTGTGCGATAACGCCCTGAGGCTGCTTGGAGAAAAATAGCGGACGGGGCTGATTGAAGGATACGGCGGCGGGACGGGCCCTGTGTGATGGGCGCGTCCCGCCGCTTGTTTTGTGCGCCAAAGAGAACGTGTGGCGTTTAGCCCTAAACGAGCGTCTTCAGGAAAAGGCGCAGGGATTCCTTGGACTGTGGGGAAAGGCGGCTTACGAGCATACCGAGTTCCTTGTCCTGCTCGTGGGTGTCGGTCGGTTCTGGAGCTTTCAAGCGATGGGGGAGCAGGTTGTACCGTTTGATTTTATTGTACAGGGTGCTGAGGGGAACATGCAGGAATGATGCCGTTTTTTTGACGTCCCCTCCATACCGCTCAAGCGCTTCGGCGATCAGTTTTTTCTCAAAGACGTTCTTCTGGGTCGAGAAGCCTTCGATGGGAACTGTGGCCTCCTGATGTTCCGGAGCCAGCGGAGGGATGTTGATGGCGTCACCCTCGGCAAGATTGACGTGGAGCTGGATGCAGTTTTCAAGCTCACGCACATTGCCGGGCCAGCCGTATGCGGCAAGATGGGCGGCGGCATCTTTCGTGAGGGGGAGTAGGCGGCCTTTGGCGGCTACGGAAAACTTTCGGGCGAAGAGACGCGCGAGGAGGAGCGCGTCGTCGCCGCGTTCGCGGAGCGCGGGGATGCGCAGAGGGAAGGCGTTGAGCCTGTAGAAGAGATCCTCCCGGAACCTCCCTTGCCCGGCGAGTTGCCGTAAATCCCGGTTCGTGGCGGCGATGACCCGCACGTTGACCCTGTGCGGCTGGGATGCCCCTATCTTGCTGATTTCCCCGCATTGTAAAAAGCGCAGCAGGTTGGCCTGCACGTCGAGCGGAAGTTCGCCCACCTCATCAAGAAAGAGCGTTCCCCCGTCTGCGAGTTCGAATTTCCCGACCTTTCCCCTGACGCTCGCGCCCGTGAACGTCCCCTCCTCGTAGCCGAAGAGTTCGCTCTGGATGAGGCTCTGCGGCAGAGCCCCGCAGTTGACGATGAGGAACGGTTTCCCGGCCCTCGCGCTTTCGTTGTGGATGGCATGGGCAAAAAGCTCCTTGCCCGTCCCGCTCTCGCCCGTAATGAGCGTCGTCATCTCGCCCGAAGCCGCTTTTCGGGCCAGCCTGATGGTTTTCTGGAGCTCTGGGGAATCGCCGAGGATGTCTTCAAAACGGTATACCGCGCCGCTTGTGGCCACCTGCGCGGCTAGCTCGCGGATTTTCTTGGCCCGGTGCAGGATGATGGCGGATCCGTTCAGATGATCATATTTGACTGTGACATAAAACGAGGTGCCCTTCCGTGAAGGGCTCTTGAGCGTCGTGTAGAAATTGGCGATGTCTTTTCGATCGAGGAAGCGTTGCCGGAAATCCCGCGGAAAGGGGATACATTCCAGAACATCCGTCATTTCCGCGATGTCTTTGAAGCTTTCAGCGGCCAGCCGGTTGAAGGAAAGGATACGCCGCTCGTGATCCGTATAGATGATCGCGTCGTCGATGTGGTCTAGCAGAAATTCCCTGTGGGATTTGTGGATGTCCGCGTTCACGAGGCTTGAGACGGCCTTGGCGGAAATATCGCTCATGGCCTTGATGGACAGATCGTAGTCGTCGCAGTGCAGGAGGACGCCGAACGCCCCGTGCACGGTGCCATCCTCGGTGATGATCGGAGAGGAACTCGCCACGTATCCGGCGAATGCCCCAAAATAGTGCTCAAGGCCGTACACGGTGGCGATGTAGCGGTTGAGGATGCACGAGTAGACGCTGTTCGTCCCAATGAGCTCCTCGTCGAAGACGAAACCTTCCTTGATCGGAAAGGAGCCGCTGCTCAGGCTTTTCAGCAGGACGTAGCCCTTGTCCGCGATGAAGACGCAGCACTCCACGCCCTTGATGCCTACGTCGGGGCCCGTGAGCAGATTGAAAACGCTCTGCATGATGGGAGCGGCGTTTTTGAGGATGAAGCCGTTCCGGAGAATGCGGTCCTCAAGCTCGCGCCCCTGTACGAAGTGGAGACGGGGCGCTTCCTGCTTGGGGAAACTTTTGCGGCAGCGCAGCCATGAGTCGAGGATGAAGTCGCGTACCCCGTCCCTGACGATGGGACGTCCGGCCTTGAAGTCGTTGTGGCGACGTTCAAGTCCGCATTTTTCTGAGCGCGTTCTCGGGATGTCGGGCATGTCGCCTCCGCGCGGGATTCTCAAAAATCCTCAAATCAAGAAAATATTCTTGGTAACAAGAATAAGCGTGAAGTGAATAAAAGGCAATAATACGATAATGCATTGATTTTACGTTGTTTTAACATATTGGCATGTGCGTTGCTTTTATTTGTGAAACATGTGTTTTTCTGAGGAGGCAACCCGCATGATCATTGATACGAGGATGCGCCCCATGTACGGGGCGTTTGCCGAACAGTTCACCCCGGAGGCCTGCGCGCCTTTTTGCAGGAAGATCGGCATGGATATGCCGGAGTCCGTCAGGACGGCTTCCGAAAAGGCCATGCTTGAAGAAATGGATGCGGCAGGCGTCTCCGTGGGCATCGCGCCGAGCCGTTTCATCCCGAACGACCATCTTGTGGAGATGGTGGAACATTTTAAGGGCCGTTTCGTTGGGATGGCATCCATCGATTCGGCCAATACCATCAAGGAGAATCTTGACATCATCAAGCGGTACGCCGTTGACGGCCCTCTCACTGGCATCCATTTCGAACCCGGTCACAGCGCGGTTCCCCTGTATGCCAACGATCCCAAATTCTATCCCGTCTATGAATACTGTCAGGAACAGGGGCTCGTCGTCGGCATCATGCTCGGCGGCAACAGCGGGCCCAACCTCATCAACTGGACGAACCCCGCCATCATTACACAGCTCGCCGCCGATTTTCCCGGCGTGAACTGGTTCATCTGCCACGGCGGCTGGCCGTGGGTCACGGAAATCTTGGGAACCTGTTTTTGGTACGAGAACATTTGGATCGAGCCCGACCTGTATATGTTCAACTGCCCGGGCGCGCAGGAATACATCAACGCCGCCAATGGGTTCTTACAGGATCGGTTCATGTTCGGCTCGGGGTATCCGTTGCTGCCTCTGGGAGAGACGGTCCGGCGCTCGCGGGAACTCTTCAGTGATGCGGTTTATGACAAGGTCATGTTCAAGAACGCGGCGACGCTTTTCAACCTCGCCATCTAGGGCGTGTGGGAGATCGGGATGAGCAGAGTGATCAACAACTACTTTGACGGGCTTCAAGTCACGTCGCGGCACAAGTCGATTTATTTCGTGATCATGTTCGCCTACTTCTTCGAACAGTTCGACAACTGGAATTTCGGCTATGTGGTCCCGTCGATCATGCAGGCCATGCATCTGGACATGTCCGCCATCGGGACCATCACGTTCTGGTATTTTATCGGCATGATGACCGGCAGCATCATCGGCGGCATCCTCGCCGACATGCTGGGGCGCAAAAACGCCTTCCAGCTCGGGGTGCTCATTTTTTCGGGGTCCTCGGTCGTTTGCGGTTTCGCCGACAACATTCACTTGCTCACGGTCGCCCGTGCCATGACGGGTTTTGGCGTGATGTGCGTGAACATGAGCGCGATCCCGTATCTGACGGAAATTTCCCCCGCCGAGGCACGCGGCAAGTGGCAGAACCTCACCGCCGCCGTGGGGATGATCGGCGTTCCCGTTGTGGGCGTGCTCTGCCGCATCGTGCTGCCCTTGTCCACGGATGCGTGGCGCTGGGTCTTTTATGCGGGTGGCGCGGGCGTGCTGCTTTTCTTCGGCGCTCACCGCGTGCTTCTGGAGTCCCCGCGCTGGCTTATGGCACGTGACCGCCGCGCCGAAGCCGAGAGCGTCGTCCGCGAGATCTCCGGCGTGGACGTGGAGCTCTCGCAGGTCAAGCTGGAAAAGGGCGGGGTCAAGCCTCCGCTTTCCGAAATGCTGCTCGGCCTGTTCTCGCGGGAATACATCCGCACCAGCCTTGTCGTCATCCTGCCGTTCCTGATCCTCGGCCCGGCCACCTATATTTTTCAGAACTGGACTACGACCCTCTTCAAGTCTCAGGGGTTCTCCCTTGAGGACAGCCTGACCATCACGCTGTTCATGCAGCTTGGCATCCCCGTCGGGCTCTTTGCGTTCAGTTATCTCTCGGAACTCGGCGGACGGAAGCTACCTATCGTTATCAGCCTTTTTTTCATGGGCTTCTCGGGCTTGGTCATCACCTTCTGTACGACGCTGTGGGAGTTCTGCTTTGTGGGATTCCTCATCATGGGGTGCATTCAGGGTGTGGTTTACACCTACCTTGCCTACACGTCCGAATCCTTCCCGACCAAGATCCGCAATACGGGGCTGGCCGTGTTGCAGGCCGGATGCCGGATTACGACATCGCTTTCCCAGCTCGTCATTCCCGGTTTGTACGCGGCCTTCGGGTTTTCGGGAATCTTCAACACATTCTTCTTGCTGTGCATCATCCCGGCCGTGTTCATCGCCCTCTTCGCCAAGCGTACGGCAGGCAGGCCGCTGGAGGAAATCTGAAAACGGTAGAAAACACCCTCAGCGGTGTGTTCTTTGGGCATCAGCAAGGGAACAGGCAGGGCTCTGATATGGAGGCGGAGCCATAACGGAGTCAAGAGCCCGCAGATGAGAAGAAGACAGTATTGCCTCCAACCCTTTCCGTGCCGCTCGTTCCACCCATACCAAAAGGAAAGCTTCCCTCTGTTTTTCAGGGGAGGCTTTCCGTCTCATTTGATGCGGGCTGTACCGTTATCGCTCTACTGAGAGTTTTTCGTGCGGAGATAGGCTTCGGCGGCGAGGGCGGCTGTGGTGCCGTCGCTGACCGCCGTGGTGATCTGGCGAAACCGCTTGTGTTTGATGTCGCCCGCCCCGAATACACCGGGAATATTGGTGGACATGTCCTCTCCGGCAAGGATGTAGCCCTTGTCGTCAAGGGTGATGGCATCCTTAAACCATTCGTTGTTCGGAGACTGTCCGAGGAAGACGAAAATCCCGTCCACAGGCAGGATAGTACGCTCGCCGGTATTTGTATTTTCGAGGATGGCGGCGGAGAGCTTGCCGTCCGTGAGTTCCGCGTCTACGACTCTGGTTGTTGTGAAGCTCGTTACGCGGGGATCGCCGAGCAGGGCGCTTTACGTGCTTTCCGCCGCGGAGAAGCGGTCCATGATTTCCACCACGGTTAGTTGGGCGACATCGAGGTTGAGGAGGTACAAACCTTCGTCGAAGGTGCTGTTGCCGCCGCCGACCACGAGCACGCGTCTGCCTTTGTATGGTGCTCCGTCGCAGATGGCGCAGAAGTGGAGCTGATCGCATTTGGTGGGCACATCCAGTGGGATGGGCTTGCGGTCCGTGGCAAGGATGAGCGCCGGAGCCTTCCAGACCGCGCCGTCTTCTCCGCGTACGATTTTTTCGTCGCCTTCCAGCTCCAGCCCGGCGATTTCAAGGATCTCTTCGACATTGACGCCCAATTGGTCGATGTGCCCGCGTATGTTCTCCATCAGCTTCATGCCGTGGATTTCAGGATACGACGGGAAGTTTTCCACCGTGTACGTCGAGTTGACCAGGCCCCCGGTCACGTTGGTTTCGAGCAGGGCCACGCGCAGGTTGGCGCGCTTCGCATAGAGCGCCGCCGTCATTCCGGCGGGGACACCTCCGAGGACCAGTACATCGTAAAGCCGTTCCCCGCTCATGCCGTCCTCATGCTCTGCTGGTAGAAGGCGCAGAATTCCTTTGGATTCATGAGTCCGGCCGTCTTTGCGGTGATGGCGCCTTGTTTGATAATCAGGAGTGTCGGCGCGCGCTCGATGCCGAGCCGCCCGTAGGCATCGGGGTTTTCCTCCGTGTCCAGCCCCATGAATACGGCACCGGGCAGCCTGTCCGCACATTTCTCCAGAACCTTTTCCATGTTCTTGCAGTGGGGGCACAGTTTTTTGAAGCCGATCAGCACGCCTTGCGGCGTTTGCGCGATGGCCTGCGCGTATTTCTCGTCACTCAGGAGCGTGAGCATAGCAGTGTATCCTTTACCCGTCGGCGGAAGCTCCCTCCCGCGTACCGAGCAGTTCATCGATGTTTTTCATGTATTTTTCGGCTGTTCTCGAGAATTGCTCCAGTTCTTCGGGCTCTATCCCCTTGAATACATTCATGCGCCACTCTTCGAGTATCTGCCAGAGCTGCTCATGGACGTTTTCCCCCTCCGGGGAGATGGAAATTTCGCAGAACCCTCTGTCGGACTCGCTGCTTTCCTTGATGACGTACCCCTCGTTTTCCAGCAGGGCTATCGTACGGGACAGGTTGTTCCTGTCCTGCCCCGTATAGGCGGCCAGTTCTGTCTGGCTCTTCTTGCCGTAATTGCGCAGGGTCCGCAGGATGATCTCCTGTTCGTTCGTGATGGAAAATCCTTTGGCCTGAAACGCCCTGTTCAGCGACAGGGTCATCATCTTGCTCAGGCGGGAAACGGGGATACGGGGATACTTGCTTCTGTCTTGGAGCATGGGATTCCTGAGTCCTCCCCTCGTAGCCGGAAGAAGACCACGAGGGGAGGCTGGACTTACATGGTCTTCAGTTCGCCCATGAAGAGGCGGAGTTTGTCAAAGAGTTCCTTGGCCTTCTCGGGCCGTTCCTTGATGACGTTGCTGAGCTGGAACGGGGCAGCGCGCCGGTCGTAGAAGCCGTCGATGTCGGGGCAGGTCACGTTGGCGCTCGGGGAGCAGCTCCACATTTCCTGGGCCTGCGGGTGGGCGTTGGAGCCGAGCCTGTCCTCGTCGAGAGCGTCTTCCTTGAACTGGTAGAAGTCGGAATAGAAGCCTTGCGTCTGGTCCGTGTTCCCGTTTTCGGAGTCGTGCGAATTCCGGAGCCAGTGGATAGAGGTACCGGCTCGCTTTGCCAGCGCGGAAGCGGTAAAATACCGTGTCGGTTTTCCGGGAAGGGCTATTCGCCATCCCCCAATGCGACGGCTCCCGTCTTGCGGTAGACCATATAGGCGGGGAACAGCGCGCACAAGGAGCCGAGCGCGAAGGAAACGGCGGCAAAGGAGCCTTCGGCGAGGGTCAGTTGTGGGGAGAGCATGATCCCGGTCTGGCGGAACATGAGCAGCGCCGCGCCTTCGGAAAGGCCCCAGCCGAACAGCAGGCCCGCCAGCGTGCCCACGGCGATGCTGGCGCTGACCACGCACCAGACGCTGAGCACCAGATAGGCGCGCGGCGCGCCGAGCACACGCAGCGTGCCGAGCATCCGTTTGCGCATGGATACCGCCATCCCACCGACCAGCATGACCCCGCACAGGGCCACGAACTGCGCGGCATAGGCCATGCCGGTCATGATGTCGCGCATGTCGCCGAGGGTGGCGAACAACGCGGTCAGCACCTCGCCGGTAAAGACGCCCTGCATGTTCACCGGCCTGCCGCCAGCATCTGAGACGGTCGCCGTCTGCCAAAAGGCCCGCAGGCGGTAGGCGGCGGCGATGCTTTCGGGCTTGACGACCACGGCGGAAACGCCGGGCAGTGGGGACCCCTTCCTTTCAAAGAGATGTCCGAGGGGCAGCCCATGCCCCGCATCGGGAAGCGCATCGTGGACGGACCAGACCGATTCTATGGGGATGAGGATGGCATTGTCCCACGGCGTGCCCGTTTCCGGCAGGCGGCCCACGGCCTTGTAGCGGACATGCCCGTGTTCGTTGCGGGATGCGGAAACCTGCCCGTGCATGGGGGAAAACGTCTCTCCGAGCCGTAGGGGGACGCCCGCGCCGAGTACGGCTTCGTCCTGCGCGGCAAAGGCCCTGCCTTCCGCGAGCGTCCGTTTGCCGCCGAGCGTGACCATATCCCTGCTCGTCCCCACCAGCGGGGACGCGTTCCAGCGGTCGCCAAAGGCCAGCGGCGCGGCCCATGCCACGCCTTCCTGTTTCAGGATTTCCGTAACCGCGCTCCCCGGAGCCAGCGGCAGCGACTGCGGGCGCAGATAGACCGCCCCAAGCATGAGCTGCACGCTGCTGCCCTGTGCGCCCACCAGCAGGTCAAAAGCGTCGCCCGCCCGCGCCGTGCCCTGCCGTACCGCCCGTTCGGTCATGCTGACCCCGACGCCGAGGCTGAGGGACAGCGCGAGGACCAGCGACAGGGCAAGGATACCCCCGAAGGAGCGGCGCAGTTCGCCTTTGATCAGCATCAACGGATTCATGCCGCCTCCCGTATAATGCCCCGGTTGAGAACGATCACCCTGTCCATGTCCGCCAGCACGGCATCGTCATGGCTCACGACAAGGAGCGTGCTGCCCAGCGTCCGGGCGTACCCGGAGAGCAGCAGGGTCACCTGTCTGGCGTTGGCTTCGTCAAGGCTTGCCGTGGGTTCGTCCGCCAGGATGATGCCCGGTTTGAGCAGCACGGCCCGCGCAATGGCGACCCTCTGCTTTTCCCCGCGCGACAGCGCCCGCACTTTCCGGGTGGGGCAGACATGCATGTGTTCGAGCAGGCCGCGCCCGCGCCGGATCAAGGCTTCCGGGATGCGCCATCCGGTGAAGGTGGCGGGCAGGAGTACGTTTTCCAGTGCTTCCAGCTCAGGGAAAAGCTGGAAGTCCTGAAAGATGAAACCGATATGTTGCCCGCGCCAGCGATCGCGCTGGTGTTCGGGCAACGCGCCGGGCACGGTCGCGCCCCAGCGTACGGTTCCCCTGTCCGGAAGCACAAGCCCGCTCACGACGTTGAGGAGCGAGCTTTTCCCGGAGCCCGATGCGCCCCGGATGCCGACGTGTTCGCCGGATGTTACTTTAAGGTACGGTATGTCAAGCACCGTCCGCCTCTTCCCGCCTTCGGGAAAGGTGAGGAGGATATCCTGAAGTTCCAGCCCGTTCATACAAGATCCTTGGTTGGACGTAGGTTACAGCTTTCGGAAACGGGCGTCCCGCAGCCTGAGCTGACTGATGAATCCGGTATCCGCATCGCGGTGCGATCCGATTTCCAGCACGCCCTCCACCTCAATGGTGGCATTGTTCTGGACGAAGCTCTGGTTGGAGGAAAGGTAGACGACAAGGATGTTGTCGGGCCAGTCCGCGTCTGACTGGCAGAACGGGCACAGAGCCACGGGTTCGCGTGTGAGCACGAAGAAGGCGGCCTCGGCCTTGAGCGGCGGGGCCATGAAGCCTTTGATTATGACGCGCTGCCCGGAGAGGCCCTCTACCTTGTCGGAAAACTGGAGCCCAAGGACGCCGCCCCCGCTGTAGAGTTCGTCAAACGAGAGTTCCGGCGTCGCCGCTTTCGCCGTACCCGTCAGGCAGAGCAGGGCAAAGAAGAGGAGGAGCAGTTTTTTCATGGATGGTTCCTGTGGAAAAAGGGAAAAGGAGAGGGAGGGGCTTCGTCAGGAAGCGCCCTCCCCCCGGCTTTTCCTACTTATTTCCGAGCGCAAGGGCTTCGGACATGATGCGGAAGACTTCCGTGCTGTTCATGAAGCCCCGGAAGGCGTCGGCATGGGGGCCGCGCGCGCCGACCACGAGGTCGTCGATGGAGTGGACGCCGGTGGATTCGGTACGGGGCAGGTTGCCGATGCGGAGCTGCGAGCCGGGCACGTCCTTGTAGGCGGCGTTGGCGATGTAATGCCCCTTCTCATCCTTGACGGACGGGACGAAGGGGCCGTCCATCTTCGGGCGGTAGGTTTCGTAATAGTCGGGGTAGTTGCCGATGAACACCGCGAGGCGCTTGGACACGTTCACGTCGTCGGGGTAACCGTCGCCGTTTTCGTCCTTATAGGCGGGATAGCCGGCCTCGGCGTAGATGCCCACCTTGTCGCGCATGAGCTCGCCGGGCAGGTTGTCGTCCACGGTGCCGATGACGCTGATGGAGTGGGTATGGTCGCCGGTGACGATGAGCAGGGTGTCGGGGTTCTTGTCGCAGAATTCCTGCGCTATGGCGACGACCTTGTCGAACATGATGGTGTCGTAGACGGCGCGTTCCCAGTCGAGCGGATGGCTGTATTTGTCCACGAGGCCCGCTTCAAGCATCAGGAAAAAGCCTTCGGGATTCTTGGAAAGCACGGAAAGAGCGGCCCGCATGGAGTCGGTGAGATCGGGCTGATCCGGGAACTTGGACACGGTCCCTTTCTTGAGGAACTTGCGATCCAGCACGCCGTCCATGTTACCGGTATGGAACAAGCCGAGCAGCTTGTCGGGGTTGCCCTTCACGGCCTTGGAAAGCTCGGTGTTGGACGTGGCGAGGGCATAGCCTTCCTTCTGGAACATTTCGACGTAGTTCTTGTCGTCCTTGCGCTTGGATCCGGGGACGTTCTGAGGCAGGAAGTAGGCGGAACCGCCGCCGATGATGACGTCGGGCTTCACGCTGTAGAACATATCCACGATTTCGGCTTTGTCGGCGCGGCGGCGGGTATGCCCGACCACGGAAGCCGGGGTCGCGTCCTCGATTTCGGCGTCCGAAACCACGCCGATGGATTTGCCGGTCGTGCGGCGGAGCAGTTCGGCGATGGTTTCCTGTCTGGGATCGTCCAGCGAGTCGGGGGTGCGGTCGGCGTAGACGCCGAGGGCGTTCACGCTGGACTTGTGCCCGGTCATGTAGGCGGAGGCGGTGTTGGCGGAGTCGGCGGCGATGGAATCCACGCTGCATGTGCCGAGCATAGCGGTGTAGGGCAGGGTGTCCATCGACAGCTTGCCGTTGTACATGCCGTTGGTCACGCCTTTGGACATGAGGCGGGCGCTCGTGCGGTGGCCCATGCTCAGGCCGTCGGCGATGAGCAGGATGACGTTCTTGGCGACGGGTTTGTCGGGGGTGCCGTACACGTCCCAGTTGGCGGAGGCTTTCCCGGTGGGGCTCTCCACCGTCACCTTGTACTGTCCGGGCTTGAGCGAAGCGCCGCGCAGCAGCAGCGCGGAAGCGTCGGCGCCCTTTTCCTTGGCGATGAATTCGGGTTTTGCGCCCAGAACGGCCTTGGCGTCCTGCCCGTTGATCAGGACTTTGGCGTCCTTTTCGGCGAGCTGGCCATCAAATTCCACCTTGAAGTCGAAACGGCTCCCGCCCAGGAAGCGGGCCGTATCCACCGGATAGATGCTCGGCGCGGCTTGTGCGACGCCGGAGAAAAGCAGGGCGCCCAGCAGGGCGGGAATGATGCGTGTGTTCATGAAAGATTCCTTTGTTGAGAAACACTGTGAAAATCAGGCGCGTACGAGTTCGGCGACTTCGGCGGTCAATCCATCCAGCCCCTTGGTGCTGTACGCGCCGTAAAGCTGCATGGCGGTCTTCTGCGAAAGCACGTAGTTGCGGAACTGGTTGAAGGGCTTCTTGGTCAGATCGGCTTCCTTGATGCCATAGGAGCGGACGGCGACCTGCTTGAGGGCGTCCACGGTCCACTGGGCGGCGGGTACGCTGAGCACCCAGTCATGGTCGGCGAGGTGGGTGACGAAGCCTTCCATACGGCGGGGCATGGGCAGGGTTTTGCCGTCCTTTTCCACAAGCCCGGCCTTGACGGCGTCCTTACCGTTGATGATGGCGGCGGCCTTCAGCCAGCCCACTACCAGTTGCTCGGACGCGGCGGCACCGGGGTGATCGTGGGCACAGGCCTGCGCTACGCACAGCTCGGGGGACAGGCCGCGCCGCAAGCTTTCGGCGATGCTGAGGACGTGGTGTTCGCCGGTGGCGGCAAGGGGCTCTTCTTTGCGGCAGGTCCCATCCGCCTGCCATTGGAAGACCCACGGCTTGTGGAGGTCGTGGAGAAGCTGGGAGGCGAGCACCACGTCGCGGTCGAGCTTCAGGCCGAACATATCGACATAGTTGTCGTACAGGGCCTTGCAGGAGGCAACGTTGAGGGCCGTGTGCGTTACCAGCCCGCCGGGATAAATATGGTGGCTGTTCCAGCCGCTGCCGGGCGCGGTGTAAAAAGGCTGAGGGCTTTTCTTCGTGCTGGCGCAGGTCGGGAAAACGGCCTTGGCGTCCTGAGCGAGCAGCCCTTGCCCCTTCAGTTCCGCCATGATGGCCTTGGCGTCGCCTTCGGCCAGCAGCGGGGCCGGGTTCTTCATGATGTCCAGTACGGCGGCGCGCAAGCCGGGGTTGCCGATTTCCGCGGCGGCGTCCTGAAGGTATTTCCACGCGGCCATGACGTACTGGGATCTCTCCGCCATTTCCTCGGGCGTCATGTTGACGCATACGTCAAGGGTGACGGCTTCCGTGGCGGCGTGGGCTGCGGAAGGGTGCAGGAAGGTTTTTCCGGCGAGCAGCACGGCTCCGGTAGCCAGCCCGCCCAGCAGGAAAGTGCGGCGACTGTGATCGGCATTCATGGAGGTTCTCCTTGTTGATCCGTTTCAGGATGAGGCAAGGGAGAACCTAGACGCCGTTCGTGGCGGAACAGTGGCCTTACTGTGACGTTTGTATTGATTGTACGAACAATCCGTATGCGTGGGTATCCGTGAAGGAGGAAGGGCGTCCGGGAGTTGCCGTACCGGATACAAAACGGATGAGCGTTGAAAGTGCCTGGCGGCCTTGGGGATGGGGAGTTCTCTAGAAAAGTTTCCCCTTCCCCAAGCCTGTCAGAGCGGCCCCCTCCTTTTCTCCATTCCGCTATCCGTCCTTTTCCAAAGGCTTCCGTACGTATCGAATCCAGTGCCCGCAGTTTTTTCCCGCACACAGCCTTCGGGATGTGCCGATTTCAAAGTGGAGATGCACGAGAAGGCGGTGAATGGGGCGCGGCGCAAGGAAGATCGGGGTGTCCAAGGCGGCTGGCGCGGGGGGGACAAAGAGATGGCCCGAAAGCGGGCCGGAGGGAAGGCCGCTTCGTATCATGAGCATGAAACCACCTTGAATCATAAAACATCTCATCGTCCTTGAAAGACCGTATATTCTGTCATAGCATGGCTTCTTTATTAGACTAACAGGAGCCCTATATATGAAGTCAGAACACCTGTTTATCATCCGTTTGGGCGATGGGAGGCATTTTGAGTACGAAGGGACGCTCGACGGCGCGAAGCGTAAGGCCTCGAAGCTCGCCACGCCGCCGGTGGCCATTCAATTGCTTGCGGAGCAGCGGCTTGTTGCCACACGAAGGCCGTATTTCGGTTGGGACGGCAAAGTGGGGTGGCACCCTTGGGAGCTTCTTGAGAGGGCTTTTTGAGCAGGGCCGCGCTCCAAAGCACTGTGCGCCGGTATTTGATTGAGATATGGCTGTATTGCCGAGAAGGAGGGCTGACGGGGGAACCGCCTCGGGTACTGGGGGGCCATGAAAAGAGGATGGAAAGAAGGCGGGCGGACACGGTGGCCCGGAAAGCGAAGGGAAAAGGGAAAAACGACGCGGATACCGGGGTGCCGATGAAACCGTCCGCCGGACATGCGCATGATCTTGCTGGGGGAGGCGGAGGTCTTCGCTTGCGGCTATTTCCTCACCCACTTGCCGAACCAGTTCCTTTTGAATCGGCCGAGATTGCGTCGGGCGTCGCCGTTGCCCAACTCGGCGGCGGCCTGAAAACATCGTACGCCTTCCTTGATGTCCACGGGGCCCCCGCGTCCATCGGCGTACAGTTCCCCAAGGCCGTTGTAGACGATGCCCACAAGCTCGTCAGGGTACGTGCTTGTTTCGCCGTCATCGGGCTCTTCCCTGTCGTATGCCTCATCAAAGCGGTCCAACAGGACAAAGGCTTCCCCATCGTCCTGCTGGACACCGAGGCCGCGCAGGTAGCAGTGTCCTAATACGCCGCAGGCAAGAGGCTTTTCGTCGTCAGCGGCCAGACGCAGCCAATAGGCGGCTTGGGCGGGGTCCTGCGGCACGCCCCGCCCGAAAGCGGCCATGATGCCCAGCGACTGCTGGGCGTCGGAGGAACCTTTTTCCGCACCGTTCCGGTAGGCTTCGGCGGCCTTGGCCGGATCTTTGTCTACGCCGAGGCCGTGTTCATAGTGGGAGCCTATGTGAAACCAGCTGCTGGCCTGCCCGTGATGCGCGGCCTGCCGGAACCAGCGCATGGCTTCGGCTTCCCTGCCGTGTTCTTCACGGCACATTTTCCCGCACCATTCCTCCCAGTACGGATTGCCTGCCGCCGCGCCCCGAAGGGCTATTTCCCATTGCCTGCCCCGGTCCCTGGGGAAGCCTTCCGAACCGGAAAACAGGTTGTAGAGGTTTTTGGCCGCATCGGAGAGGCCGCCGTTGAGAGCCTTTTCAAGCCACGGAAGGGCGTGACGGGCCGTATCCGCGCGCAGTCCGTCCGGGTCATGGAAGGCCGTTTGGGGATCGATGCCGTCGATTTCGAAACAGTCCCCGAAATAATACGTGTTGCCGATCATGTATTGGCAGAACGGATGCCCCGCCTCGGCCTTGCTAAGTACGTCGTCCCGCGCTTCTTTCAGGGAGGCGAAGGGCATGGCCTTGCGCGCAGACGGCGTCAGCTCCCCGCAACGCATGGCGAGGAGCACGGCGCAGGCGCTGCCCCTGCGGATGCCCTCTTTCAGGAGGGACGCGGCCTTTTCGCCGTTGATTTCCAACGCGGCATATTCCCAAACGTACCGCTCGCCCATGTACGTGCGGGCAAGGAAACACAAGGCGTCCGGGTCTCCCGCATCGGCAGCCTCGCGCAGGAGCCGCACGCCCTCGGCCGTTTTTTCAGGATCGAACTGCATCCATATAAGCCGGATGCCTTCTTCGGTCTTGTCCGAAAACACCTTTTCCATGATCCTGTCTCCACAGGGGCCGTTCAGCCGGGGCTTCCCGTCAGTCGGCTTCCCCGCGCCGTTTTTTCACTTCTTTGGTGACGTCTTTCCATTCTTCCATATAGGGAAGCCTTGATTTTTCGTAATAGCCTGAAAACCAGAAGAGAACCTGAGCCCGGCGCGGTGTGGCGATCCTGAAGTACCTGTCCTCGTCAGGCAGGGCGGCTTCCACCACATAGTTGTCCCCTTGCCTGCCGTTGAGGGAGAGGTAGCCATCATAGCCGCCCGGGAACATCAGGAAGAACGAGCCGTAATCGCCGCCGTCCACGCCGTCGAGCGCGGCTTCCACGTCCTCAAAGGATGTGTTTTCGAAACGCTTGTCGTCCACGAACAGGACCGGGCGCTCTTCAGGCCAATCGTTTTCCCATGATTGCACATGCCAATCGGCGATATCCGGGACGGCGCGGCGCATGAAGCAGTCCCGGAACAGGAGGCCGGCTTCGCGTCCGGGCATCTCCCTGAACACGCGCAGGTAGTCGTCACCGCGACGTATGTAGGCGGAAAGCCGCAGCGTTTCCGTCTGCCCCGCATCCTGCTCGCAGGCGATATACAGGCATTCCTCACCGGAAGGCAGGAACAGCGGCGAAAGGGGCGTCAGAACCAGCATGTCGCCGGGCTTGATGCGGGCGATGCCTTCTTCCACGGTCTGTTCCGTAGCCAGCGACGTCGGAACGCTGTCGGGCCCGGCATAGGAAAAGGAAACGGGCTTTCCGGCCTGTCGGCGCGCGTTCACCCGGCGGTTGATTTCCCGCCTGCCCTCGTCATCCATGTTCATGAAGTCGGCCATGGCTTCAAAGCCGCCGGAAACGGCGTCGGGCACGCTTTCGAGCAGGCAGGCGCGGGCTTTGTCCAGTACGCTCCGGGACGGAAGGGACGCTTCCAGTATGGAGCCGTCAGCGTCCACCAGACAAAGGAGGTAGGCCGTTTCGCCGTGTTCGCGTTCCGGTTCGAGGATGTCGGAGAAGATGCCCCGGATGCGGGAAATGAGCATGGCCTCTTGAAAAATGGCCCATTCCTTTCCGATGGACAGCCCGCCGAACCGTTCGCCGTGCTGGAGGATATCGGCATCGATTTTCTGAAAAACGGCCTTCGGATCCACGGATTCCGCAGGGTATTGGGAGAGGACGGATTTGCCGAGGCGGCTGTGCCGGGAAGAGAGGGAGCGGAAGAGAGCGGAGAGCAGGCCGCCCAGACCGATGACACCGAGCATGGCGAGCCCCTCAGCGAACAGTGTGCCGTTTGGGGCGGCATCGTTCGCTTTGAGAAACGACGCCGTCAACAGGCTTCCGGTTGCTCCGGCAAGGAACGCCCCAAAGCACAGGATGAGGTGAAGCCTGTGTTCCCTGAGGCAGGCCGCACGAGCCCGGAGTGTTGCGGAATGTTCCAGTTCGTCACTCATGGTGTAGCCATACAGGAGCCGCATGGCATCGTCAATTTGGGTATGGCGTATGGTTCAATGGCAACAATATGCCGCTGGAAAGAGAAAAGGGGGAGAGGTACGCCGTGCCCCCTTTTTCTCCCTCCAATCCGCCAGGCTCCCGGTTGATGGGGAGTCGGCTGATATGCCGCAGGGCTGGTGCTGTTTCCCTACTGGCGGGAAACGGAAAGGAAGATGCGTGATGCGCGTTTCAATAGGATACGGCTTTTCTCAGGCGCGTTTTCCGGTAGAGGATGTAAAAGAGGCGGACGCGTTGGAAAAGGGAGGATGCCCCTTTCATAAAAGGCCTTCCCCCTGCTCCTGACATCCTTAAAGCCCTTGCCTTTATAGGCCGTCCGGTGCGAGCGGAAGAGGCTCCAGCCCTTGGACTCTCCAGTCCATGCCGCGCAGGGTTGCGTCATCCGGGACACTCCCTTCCGCAATGCGCAGGGCCCCGGAAACATCGCGGACAGGCCCCTCGAATGGGGAAACGCCGTTACGGATGGCCTCCTTCGCCTCACGGACACGAACCCGCACGGTTTCGGGTACGGCCGGGCCGAAGGGGGAAAGCCCCACGACGCCTTCTTTGATGCCGTAAGAGACGTTGCGCGGCCTCCAGATGCCGAAACGTACCTGCGTGAGCAGATCCCCGAAGGCATTGCTCCATTCCCATTCCGGCGCGGCGAGGCATAGAGGATCGACGGCACGGCCCGCCGTCCCCACATAGCGCACCGAATGTTCGCGCAGGCGCTCCACAAGGGACGGAAGTGCCCGTTCCAAATCGACGATATCGGCCCCGGCCGCAATCAGCGTTTTGAGTTCTTCATCGGGGGCGTTGCCGGGTGCGTACAGCACCCGGATTGCCGCCTTGGACTTTTGCGCGCCCAGTGTGAATGCATTGGCGTTGCGAAGTCGGGAGGTTTTCGATTGGTAGGGATCGTTCGCCAGATAGCCGATGACCCCATTCTCCGAAAGCGCGCCCGCGATCAGCCCGGCAAGGTAATGCGCTTCGTAGGTGCGGGCCTGAAACCCGCTCATGTTGTCATGCACGGTCTCATCCGTACAGGCGAAGAACACGGTATTCGGGCTCCGTTTCGCCACGTCGCAGGCCGCGGCGTAGAGCAGGGGACTTGTGGTGATCAGCACTTCCGGATCCATCTCGGAAAGCTCGTTCAGATCTTCGGCGTTCCCGGGCGGGACGGAAGATACGATAGTGGGGATACGCAGGGATTCCAACGTATCGCGCGCCCGGTCAAGGCTGCCGATCCAGCCCGCCGGGGAGGCATGGGGCTCCCCGCCCGGGGGCAGGAGCAGATGGACGAAGGCAATGGCGGGCCGTGGCTTCGCCGCCGCACTCGTGGGGCACGGCAGGATGAAAACGGCCAGCAGCAGGATAAACGGCAAGGAGCTTCGGAATGGCTCCGCCTGTCTCATAAACGGGAATCCTGCCATTCCGGGGCTCCTCCTTTTCAAGACGCGTTCTCTAGTCGATCGTGCCGATGACGCCTTCAACGAACCAATCCATGCCGAGCAGTTCCTTGTCAGAAGGAACCATGCCCGTGGGGACGCGCTCAACGCCTTTCTGATCTTTGATGGGGCCCGTGAAGACAACGAGTTTGCCGCTTTTGATGTCGGCCTTGGCCGTGTCGGTCAAGTTGCGCACGTTTTGCGGGACCATGGGGCCGTAGGGGGCGATATCCACCACGCCGGTTTCCATGCCGTACCAGAAGGAGCCGTTTTTCCACGTCCCGGCGCGGACCTTCTCCACAACGTTTTCGTAGACGGGGTTCCACGACCATATGGCGGAGGTCATGTGAGCCTTGGGCGCGACCCGGCTCATGTCGGTATTGTAACCGATGGAGTAGGTCCCCTGTTCCTGTGCTGCTTCCTGCGGCCCGTTGGAGTCCTGATGCTGCGCGATGACGTCCGCGCCCTCTTTGATGAGGTTCTTGGCTACGCTCTTTTCCATGGCGGGATCATACCATGACTTGGTCCAGACCACGCGGACTTCGGCCTTGGGGTTCACGGCGCGCACGCCGAGGGTAAACGCATTGATGCCGCGGATGACTTCGGGGAGGGGAAAGGCCGCCACGTAGCCGATGACGTTGCTTTGGGTCATGGAACCGGCCACAAGGCCGGTAAGGTAACGGGCCTGATAGATCCGGCCGAAATAGTTGCTCATGTTGGGGGCGGTCTTATAGCCGGAGCAGTGCATGAACGTGGAATTCGGGAACTGTTCGGCGACTTTGAGCATGGAATCCATGTAGCCGAAACTGGTCGCAAAAATGATATCGTAATGTTTACGGGCCATGCTCTGGATGATGCGCTCGGCGTCCTGCCCTTCGGGTACGCTTTCCACATACGAGGTCGTCACGCCGGGCAGGGTGCTCAGGAACTTGCGGGCCTGATCATGCGCGTATGACCACCCTTCCTCGCCGATCGGGGAAATATAGATAAAGCCGACCTTCATTTCTTTTTGAACGCCTATGGCCTGGGCCGGCGCGGAGGCCAGCCCGACCGCAAGGAACAGGGCGGCCATCAAGAGCACGAGTGTACGCATGGGATATCTCCTGGGATATGGGAAACCGCGGTTCCCGGGTTTTCTCCAAAGAATGGACGGTAAACGATTTGGAAAGACGTTTCAAGACGAGCCTTTCCGAAAGGGAAATACGTTTTCCATATATGGAGGAAGCTTTCATGGACTCTGAAAAGCCATTGAATCCGCCTTGTCCCGCTTGGGAGAGCTTCCCTTCCGGTGCCTTCATCCGTTTGTGCGTGATGGCCCATGTGAGGGGGCGGAGCGTGTTCGCCATGCCTGCCCTCCAGAGGGCCTTGTGGCAAATGTGTTGCGATGGCAAGACGATGCGGGATCCGGAGCGGCGGCTCATTGCAGTGCCCCGCGTTTGATGGTATGTGAAAAAAGATGTTCCGTGACCGGGAGGCTTGCCCCTGTCCCCAAGGTCACACACTGTTCAGGGGCAGAACGGAGAGCTGGACCATGAGCACGATCGCTTCAGTTTGGGCCCGCGAAATTCTTGATTCGCGCGGCAATCCTACGATAGAGGTAGAAGTTTCCCTTGATTCCGGTCATGTAGGCCGCGCCGCCGTCCCGTCCGGGGCTTCCACGGGGACCCGCGAAGCGCTGGAACTGCGCGACGGAGACAAGGCTCGTTATAAAGGCAAGGGCGTCAGCAAGGCCGTTGAAAACGTGAACACCGAGATCGCGGAAGCGATCGTGGGCCTCGACGCGCTGCGTCAGGTGCAGGTGGACAATACCATGCTGGATCTGGACGGCACTGACAACAAGTCCCGCCTCGGCGCCAACGCCATGCTCGGCGTGTCGCTCGCCACGGCCCGCGCCGCCGCCGAATCCCTGGCCCTGCCGCTGTACCAGTACATCGGCGGCGTCAACGCCAAGGTGCTGCCCGTTCCCATGATGAACATCATCAACGGCGGCGCTCATGCCCCCAACAACTTGGACATTCAGGAATTCATGATCATGCCCGTCGGCGCGCACACGTTTGCCGACGGCCTGCGCATGGGCTCCGAAATCTTCCATACGCTGAAGACCATCCTTGCCGCCGACGGCCACATCACCAGCGTGGGCGATGAGGGCGGCTTTGCTCCCAACCTCAAGAACCACGACGAGGCGTTCAGCTACATCCTGAAAGCCATTGAGGAATCCGGCTACAACCCCGGTTCCGAAGTGGTGCTTGCCATCGACGCGGCGGCTTCCGAGTTCCACAAGAACGGCAAGTACATGATTGGCGAAAAGGGCGCTCTGAGCAGCCCGGAAATGATCGAATGGCTGGCGGAATTCACCGCCAAGTATCCGCTCATCTCCATTGAAGACGGCCTTGCCGAAGACGACTGGGACGGCTGGCGCGAACTGACCGATGCCCTTGGCGACAACATCCAGCTTGTGGGCGATGACCTGTTCGTGACCAACCCCGATATCCTCGCCGAAGGCATCGAAGAGGGCATCGCCAACTCGATCCTCATCAAGGTGAACCAGATCGGCACCCTGACCGAGACCCTCGACGCCATCCAGCTTGCCAAGGAATCGGCCTACACGACGGTCGTTTCCCACCGTTCCGGCGAAACCGAGGACAGCTTCATCGCCGACCTCGCCGTGGGCGTGAACGCCGGTCAGATCAAGACCGGTTCGCTCTGCCGCAGCGACCGTCTCGCCAAGTACAACCAGCTTCTCCGCATCGAGGAAGATCTTGACGACGCCGCCATGTACTATGGCCCCGTCATGGGCGCCAACCTCGCTTTCGACGGCGAAGAATAAAGCAATCGGGGATCTCATCGTGAACACCGCGAGCAAGTGCGGCTTCACGCCGCAGTTTAAGGAGCTCGAAGA
>OGZT01000761.1_pt1 | contig 24719 bp, 20 predicted proteins | sample 1576891 | NCBI WGS metagenome assembly OGZT01 (sample SAMEA3541521, study PRJEB24748) | human gut metagenome | biome: human gut; feature: human-associated habitat; material: faeces | place: China | collected 2012 | reverse complement strand
ACTAGTGGACTACTTTTCAATTATTATCTGGTATACTTTTCGATTATTATATACAATATTCATTGTTATTCTGGAATCCAATTTCAAAGCATTCCTAGAAGATTCATCGCATAAAAATTTGATATCACTAGAAACATAATTTTCAGTAGCTTTTGCTAGAATTATATAGTCTAAACCTAATTCAGTAGGTCTTTTACTTAAATAGAGTTTAAACATCATTAGTCTTGCTTCGAAATCAGGCGGTGGCAAATAAATATGTTTATCCAATCTTCCTGAACGTAGTATTGCAGAGTCAATCGCATTAGGTCTATTTGTTGCACCTACAATAAAAATACCATCCTCTCCACAATTATTCATTTGAGTTAAGAACTCATTAACTGCACTTGTATTCATATGACTGATATTGGATGTATCACGACTTGGTACAAGTGCATCTAGTTCATCTATAAAGATTATACTTGGTGCATTCTGTCTTGCCTCATCAAATAAGTTTTTGATATTTTCTTGTGAAGCATTGACGAATTTACTTTGGATGTCTGACGGTTTAATCTGATAGAAGTTAAATCCAATTTCTTCTGCCATTTTTTCTGCAAAAAAAGTCTTTCCACATCCAGGCGGACCATATAACAACATTCCGTTTGGAATAGTCAAGCCATATTCGGCATATCGTTCTTTGTCGTTTAAGGCATCAATCACATCTAATCGTATGGTATCTTTCAATTCTTGCATTCCTGCAATAGCTGAGAAGCCCTTGCCTATTTTCTTCTCTTTGGGTTGAATTTTTATAGTTTGCTCTTCTGGGACAGACAGTTCAACTTCCAATTCTCCGTTTAAAACCTGAATAAATTCTTTGGTTGATTTAAAACGATTTTCGGCTTTTGGCTGTAATGCTTTTCGGATAATGTTTTGCGTTTGTTCGTCTATTTTATCTGAAAATTTTAAAGGCTTTTTCCGTTCTTCTAAAATCATTTCCTCCAATTGTATTCTATCAGATTTATATTTGGATATTTCCACGAAGTAAGGCGGTAAACCTGTCAATAAATAATAATACAATGCTCCAACTGAATAAATATCACTTTGGATTGAAAAAACTTTATTAAATGTTTCATTGGCAGTATAAAACAAATTCAAGCCTTCTTTCAAAAATTCTTTAATGGATTGTGTTAAAAAGCGAGCGTAGCCAAAATCTATGATTTTGGGTATGGAAACTTTGCCCGACAAATCCAACATAATATTTTGGTTGGTAATATCGTTGTGAATGATTTGCTTGTTGTGCAGATAATTCAAACCGTTTAAAATACTTAATAAGATGCTTTTTGCTTCATAAGGACTGAGAGTATTCTCACGTTTCATTTTATCTGCTAAAGTTTCTCCACTGATAAAATCCAAAACCACATAAGCGTATTTATGATTATCAATAAGGACATTTCCGCTATCATTACATTTTGCCAAATTCGGATGTTTGATTTGCTTTAAAATTTCAATTTCTAAAACATCTCCATTATCAGTAAACTGTGTACGATGGAATTTACTATAATCAAACAGTTTCAAAAACGTGGTTTCTTTTACTTCGTTTTGTACACGATAGGTTTCAGCATAGCTCCCTTTTTTCAGAAAGAAACTCACCGAATATTTGTTGTCAATGGTTTGACCTTTTTCTAATATGGATTTCTTGTTACTCATTTTTTTATCCCATCAAAACAGAATCGTCTCCGCTTGGTCTTTCGTCATTAGGCAATAAATTGATTAAGTTAACAACAATTGGGTGTAAATCTTCTGTAGTTGGATTTTCTCCAATTTGTTGTAACCCTTCGTTTAGCAATTGTCTTGCTCTGTGGCTGTCTTTCCAATTAAAAGAGCCAAAATGCTGATTGTGTTGCCTGATAAAGCCTATTAGTTGATAAACCATAGTCATTTGGAAAAATACGGAATGAATTTCTTCTGCCAAGGCTTTTCCTAACTTAATATCCTGCGTTTTCAAAACCTCTTCCAATTGGTTTCGCAATTGATTCACAACTTGTGTAGAACGGCCATTTCCTAGGTCTTTATTGACTTCCTCTAATCGGTAAAATTCTTCTTTTAGTTCTTCTTCTAATTTTGGCCATTCTGTTATTTCGCTTAGTTCGTCAATGGTTTTAAGCGTTTTTCTAAGATTGGTCAAAACTTCTTGTTTACCGTCCACATCGTTTTTACTGTTTTCAAATTTCCTTTCCAGTTCTGCAATTTCAGCTTCGATCTTTTGAGCTTTATCATTGCTTATCCCTTCGTCTTTTAACTCTTCAATGCTTCCTTTTGCTTTACGGATTTCGTTAGAAAGCCAATTGGTTTCAATGGATTGAACAGTTCTTTCGACAGTAGCATCAAAAGAAAAATCCAAATAAGGAAAATATGCTGTTACTGTAATTTTTTCTGATCTATCTATATTTACAGTTAAATCCACATCGCTATTTTCAGGCAATAATGCTGGTAAATCTAGTCCGCTGATGATAATGTCTGTTACGTGATTATTATAAATTGCTCTTGTCCCATCTGCTTCATGTTCTCCTTCATAAACTGGGATTTTAATAAAGTCAGTATCCATTCCCGGACGAATTTGCTTTTGAGTTTTCAAGCCATTTCTAGTTCCAGTAGCAGGTATTGATGTGTTTTTTGTTAATCCATTTAGAGTTTCAAATACAATTTTTCCAGATTCTCTTTTTTTGAGTTCAATACCTACGTTAAACGCTAATGTAGCACTACCAATTTTAGAACCTTGAATTACCGTAAATTCTTTTGGTTCGCTTTCCAAAATATTTCCTTTGTCATCAAATAAAGTGACTTCAAAACCATTGGTTTTGCCTTCTATCAATTGTGTCTCGAGAACTTCCCCTATTTCGTTAATTTCCACTTTTCCACTTGACCAAGCTTTGTCGCTTCTTGTGATTTCGGCAAATACTTTTCCGGGAATTGTTCCTTCCGTTTTGTCAATCAATATTTTCAACGTCACAAATTCCTCCAACTCTACAGTTGAAGCTTCGTGTCCGATCTCGATTTGAATTTTGGATTTATCTCTCGTTTGTTCTTTAATTTCTTCTGAAATTTCAATCGTAGAAGCATATAATGCAGCACCTTTAGAAACTACTGTCATTGGGTCAACACTCGTATCGGGATTGCAGATTTGTTGCTTCAACATTTTTCTAACAACTGGAGAAAAAGTAGGGCCACCAACCAAAATCAATGAATCCAAAGATGAACCTTTTAGATTATTTCGCTCTAAAAGTTTCTTACAAATATCAATCGCTTTTTGGAAAATAGGCGATAAGGCTCTTTCCATATCCGCTTGAGTAACGGTAATATCCAACTCAAATTCTTCTCCATTATCATCTTCTCCTGGAATATCCCCCAAGTCAGAAAGGATATTATGAGTTTCGTTAAATGATAATTTGATTTTAGTTTCTTCTGCATAAAACTTCATTGCATTACGCAAAATCTGTTTTTTATTATCATCTTCTAAAATAGAATCTATAGCATAGTTTTTTTCAATATAGGGCAAAATAATTTCATCTACGATAGCTAAATCGAGATTCTTACCACCTAAATAATTATCACCTTCGGTATCGGCAACTTTCATTATTCCGTCTTCCACTTTAAGCAATGCAGCATCAAATGTCCCTCCACCAAAGTCGTAAACTAACCAAAAACCGTCTTTCTTTTTACTATCCAAACCGTAAGCCATTGCAGCGGCAACAGGTTCTTGCAGCAATTCTATATGATTAAAGCCTGCTAATTTTGCAGCTTCACGAGTGGCTTCTTTTTGATTGTTTCCAAAAGCAGCTGGAACGGTTATTACAACTGCATATATATTTTCATCTTTAACAAAGGATTTCAGTGTTTTTAAAACTTCGGCAGATAATTCTTCTGAATTTAAATCTTTACTAAAGTTGGAACTAAAATATTGTTTATCCGTTCCCATAGTTCGTTTAAATTCAATGTAAGAATTAGAATCACTATCATTCCAATTTTTCATAGCACTTAGCTTATCTCTTTTAAGGGCATTATAAGCACTATCTCCAACTTGAATGGCCTGTTTCTTATTGATATAAACACAAGAGGGCATTGTGTCTTTTAGCGTGTCTGTTTTTTTTATAACAGCTTCACCGTTTTCAATTCTTGAGATTGCAGAATTGGTTGTACCTAAGTCAATACCGTAGTCTATTTTTGTTCTTGCCATAACTTTTATATTTTATTCACCTACACTTACTTCAATTTGTGCGGATTGTATCATTTGTCCTTTAAAATTTACTTGTGGTTTTATAATTCTTGTGACAATTTGTTTCCCTGTCTCCAAATCTTCACTTGGAATAAAATTGGCTATAACTTTCATCCCTTCATTATATTCTTTTCCTAACATTTCTACTAATTCATAGCCATTGGAAGCAAAGTTATCTTGAATTCTTTTTACTGAAGCTGAAAGTTGTTTAAGTCCTTTTGTACCAGAGTCCATTTGCTGTAAATTCTTCTGAATACGGATGATTTCATCAGCAACTTTTAAGGCCAAAGAGTGGTCTGTCTCACTATTTGAGTTTCCTGAGGTGGTTTGTTTTTCTTCTTGTTTTAGCTTTAACTGCGATTCCAGAACTTCCACCAGCTTGCTATCTAACTTGATGCTTTCTTCTTCCAATGTTTTTTTTGTGTTTTTGATTTGAGTTTCCACATCAGTTTTACTGGTTTGAATACGTTTGCCTAACAACCAATACACAAACCCACCAAGAAGTAATGTAACGAGAAAGGCAATGACCCAATACAAACGATTGTTTTCTACATCCTTATCTAATTTAGAAATGCTGTCTTTGGCTGTCATCTCTGTTTGTTGGATCTTTGTATCTAATTCTTTTGCAATGGTTTCTATATTCTGTGAATTATTCTCTGTTAACATTTTTAAGCTGTCAATCTTTTTTGTTTGATCTACGACTTTTAAAGAAAGATTTGCTAACTCTTTTTTTTGCTGATTAATGATTAATTGCTGATTAGTCAGATTTTGTTTCAAAACAGAAATTGTCTGTTCTTGCTTATGCAATTCTGTTGTTTGGTTTTGTGCAAAAAGTGATATTGTACAAAGGAGTAAGGGAAGTAAATATATTTTTTTCATTTAATTATTTTTTAGTTACACGATCTAATAAGGATTATAAATATTATGATTCCTACAACCCAATAAATCCAAGGAGCACATCCGTCATTATCACTTGAACTACTTGATGTTGGTGTATATGTATTAGTTGGTCTGCTTGAGGTCGGTGCTGTCGTCGTAATTGTTTTCCAATAGCATAAATATTTGACTTGGTTTTTCTGTGAATAATTCAGCTTTTCAAGTATGAAATCAACTAAGGATTTGTATTCTGTTATTTTAGTTTGTTGATCAGACAGCTTTATTTTCGTAACATTTTGTGGAGGAATGGCCTCTTTGACTAAAGCTACAATTTTGTCCCAATCTAGAGCATTTCTTTTCATTTCTCTAACTTTAGTCCAATTTATAGAGACATTTGGCTTAGGTATTCTCATAGGGGGATTTCCAAATGTAGTATATTGCATTTCTTCTACCTGTTTGTCAATTTGCCTGCCAGCATCTTCGTATGCTTTTTTTACGGATTTTAACAACTCAATAGCTAGATTGAGTTCGTGTTGTTTCATCTCTTCAAGCGTCTCAATGCTTTCTTTTATTTTGTTTTTTGTAGCTTCATTTATTGCTATTGTTTGAGCAAACTTCACCAATTTCATTGCTTCTTCATGATAGTTGGTACTTGCACCCTGCTCTTGGCTTTCATTGAAATAATCAATCGAACATTGCACTATTTCTTTAGCTACGTTATCTGCCAACATTTTATATTGCAAATTACTCTTACCCAAAATGGATTTCAAAAGTGTTAGTTCTTTTGAAGTGTTTTGATGCAAGTCAATTCCAAAACGATAAGCGTCTATTTTATTTTTGGAACGCTTATTTTGGGTTTGTTCAATTTGGGTTTCTATTCTGTGAATAGGGGCTTCTGTGAATTTTTGAGAAAGATATTTTTGAGTAGTTTTGCTACAATTACTAAAGAAATCTATTGTTTCGGCAATTGAAAATTTATTTGTGAGCTGCGTAAGCAATTCATCAATCCATATTTCAATTTGCTTATTGGTATCAATAGAGAAGGTTTCGTCAGCCACTGTATGAATAAAATATTTAAAATTTTCGGAATCAATCAGTTTCATCTTGGCTGTAACTCCCTGCTTTATTTTCTCTCGAGAATTTTCTAATAAATAAAGCGTTCCGATGTTATTAAATGCTGAAAAGTTTTTAGGATTAACTTCTTTCTCAACGGTTAGCTTTTCCCAAATTTCTATGGCTTTTTCTTTATTTCCGCTTATCAAGTGTTGGATGGCTGTATTGTCAATCGAATTCATATTGATAAACCAAAATAGGGAATGAGTAACTTTATTCTGATTTTGTTCAATATCTGAGAAAGCTTTGTCTATAATGGCACTGCTTCTTTCTAAGGAATCTAAAAACGGAAAATCATATTCTGACGTTATTGTTTTCCCTACTTCACTGAATCTTTTGACTTTACTTTTTTGCTTCAGAATATCCTTTTCGGTGCTATTAGAGAGGATTCCTGCAACTCGATATGGATTATTTATTATTATTCTCATAGTATATTATATCGAGAGACTCCATTTATAATTATAAATTAAGGATCTTTGATTAAAACAACGTGTATCTCTTTATGAAAATATTGTAAATTATTCAGTCATACTGTTCACGAAAAAAAAGAAGTGTGAACCTCCGCTAATTTTGCAAGACTGAGGTACGACCAAGCACCTGCAAACAACAAAAAAGCTAAAGGAACACACCTCTATACGAGATGTATTCACTTTGCTTCCTCTCCATTTGCATATTATTTGGTCGTTTTCAGCCTAGAGATTCCACAGTAAATACAATATTTTCAATTTATTATAGAGTGTATTTAATGATACATTCTATGTATCTACAAAGATATACTTTTGATATTTATTACAGAAATTTTTAAGGAGCAATATCATAATGTGTCTATTTTCAGCGGACTGCTATAAATCTATAATATAAAATATTCTATGACATCTTTCTACCTCTATCCCTGTTTAGTGTATTAGTACGTTCAGATTTATCATTAACCTTTAAGAATTTCGGCATCGTTAGATTGCCCCACGATTCCTTATATTCTTTGTCAGATTTATTTTATTCCATAAATGAGGATGTGCAAATCCACACTTCACCACTTAACTTTAGTAATATAGTTTGCTTCAATTCATATCTTGTCTATCAGAAAAATTCCATATTTTCCGCAATTGATAAAATTATCTGGCTGCTGTTTGGGAACAAAGATATTTTCCTATCTTCGAGATAGATCTGGCCACCCTCTTCCAGAGTTTACCATTGTTCAGTTGTTAATTCAATACCACTGATCGTTGGGGGCTTAGGCTTAGTTATTGCTTCTTTGCTTCTTCAATATTCTTTTCAAATATTTTGTCAAACTCCAAAAGCTGAATTTTCCATCAACTTGTAATACTTTTTACCAGCAGATTGCAAAGAATATAATTCGGAGAGGCAATGATTTGGAAACAGCTCTTCTCACTTTGGTTTGCTCGGTTCTGCAAGCCTCGGATAACTTTTCAACGATAAATAAAGTTCTCAATTATTCGTCTTGTTTTCACATCATTCATTTAATCTAAATTTTCTTCGTAAGAAATAGCGTGAAATATATAAAGAAGGAGTTGTTCAATTTTTGGACAACTCCTTCAATCCTATTTTAAGGTTTTAAACATTTGCTCAATACATTTTTTCTTTTGTTCTATGTTGGGATGAACATAGAGATTTAAGGTTGTAGAAATATTGGAATGCCCTAGAATTACACTAACCGTCTTATAATCACAATTGCTTTCAATACATCTAGTTGCAAAGCTATGTCGAAGTCCATGAAATTTGAGTTCGGGCATATCTAACTTCTTCATTAGTTTTTTATAATAATTTCGATAAGTTCTAGGTTCGGTCGGGTTCGGTTCGTTTGTTAATACAAAATAGGAATTATTGACTACTTTTTTGATAGGTTTTAAAACTTTCAATAAATCACGATTCATTGGAATTTCACGAATGGAGTTTTTCGTTTTTGGTGTATCGAGAATAAGCTCAGTGTGTCTTATATCTCCGTCAACAACGTATATACGTTGAATTGTTTTTCGAATAGAGATAATCCCAGTGTCAGTGTCAATATCTTCCCATGTTAAAGCGCAAACCTCTCCGATACGAATACCCGCGCTTAAACAAATATATATACCCAAATTTTTGAATGTAAAATGCTCTTGAAGGTGAGACATTATTTTTTTTTGATTTGCCTTACTCAAAACATCTATTTTGGGGCTAACCCTTTCGGTCGGGAATTGTATATCGAATTGCTGATATTCGAAAACTTTATTCTTCATTCCAAATTTTAGGATCATTTTTAAAACTATCAGAATGTCCTTGATAGTTTTGGGGCTTAAGCCTTCATCTAATTTTCGGAATACAAATTTCTGCACTTCTGCCTCTTTAATTTCAATTTGATGTCCAAATGTTGGAAGCAAATGGTTTTCTATCAATAGCATGTAGGCTGAATAGCTAGATTTTTTCACATACTGTTTTTTGTCCTCTTTCCAGGCTTCGATTACTTTACTAATTTTTGTTTTTTCTGTCATATTATTTGATTTTATGTCATTAATCATATAGAATATACAGAAAAGATTTTGAGTACCCTATATCCTCAATTGTCCAAATTTGAGATTCCTTGAGTTTGAGGGGGAGTGGGTAGAATGTAAACTTCTAGATATTGCTCAGAAAATAACAATAAAAAATAAAGACCGTAGAGTTGAGAATGTTATTAGCAACTCTGCACAACGTGGTCTCATTCCTCAATTAGATTTCTTCGATAAAGAGATAGCTAATAATGATAACACTAGTGGATACTATATAATTGAAAATGGGGATTATGTATATAATCCAAGAAAATCAGTTACAGCCCCATATGGTCCTGTAAATATTTATAAAGGAGACCATTTAGGTATTGTATCTCCATTGTATCTTTGTTTTAAGGTCAAAAACATTAATAAGGATTTTTTATTTCATTTCTTTAAAAGCTCCTCATGGCATAAATTTATATATTTAAATGGAGACAATGGTGCTAGACACGATAGAGTAAGTATAAAAGATGAAACATTTTTTAAGTTACCGGTGTGTTATCCTAAAACGGAAGAGCAAAATAAAATTGTCGAATTTTTATCGCTGATTGACCAACGTATCGAAACCCAAAACAAAATAATTGAGCAACTAGAATCCCTAATTAGAGGACTAAACAATCATTTACATGAACAATATGCCAATGACATCGAAATTTCATTGGCAGAATTAGGTGAATTTTATAACGGACTATCAGGTAAGTCAGGTGATGATTTTGGTTCGGGAAAACCATATATTACTTATGTCAACGTATATCAAAATAATATAATTGATGAATCGATGATTGGATATGTGAAAATATCTAATGAAGAAAAACAGAATACTATAAATTATGGAGACGTTTTATTCACAATATCGTCCGAGACTCCCAAAGAAGTTGGAATTAGCTCTATATATTTAGGAAGAAGCCAAGGACTATATCTCAATAGTTTTTGTTTTGGATATAGATTAAATGATTTTACGATTCTAAGTCCACAATATATGGCATATTGTTTCTCATCATACCAGTTCAGAAAACTTGTATATCCTCTGGCTCAAGGGAGCACACGATTTAATTTACACATGTCTCATTTTGCAAATCAAAAGTTCAAAATCCCAACAGTCCAAAATCAGCTTAAGATTCAAAAGCTATTAGATTCTACTTCTGAAAAATTGCAGGTAGAGAAACTCATTCACGTTTCTTTAAAAGAACAAAAATCATTTTTTTTGAAAAAACTATTCATATGAACATCTGTTGTAATAGAAATCTTTTCTGAGTTTCTAGTTCTATTAAGACATTCTTCTCCATATAGATTTTTTTGCTAACGGTCTCAAGCAACAGAGAGATGTTTTTGATTTCAATCTCTTGAGTCGGTAATAAAATAGCTTTATCCAAAAAACGTTGAGTTGTGATATTTATAGTGTTTTTAGCCCCTTTTTGAATTAAACTGTATAAGTAGTTATTAGCATTTATGGGACTCAAAAAATAATGATGTAGAATATTACCTAAATGATAATTTTTAGGTTTGTAAACACCATACAGAGGAGATACAGCAACAAGCTGATTTATAAAACTTTGTTTTACTATTCCATAAGGAAAGTCTCCTGTCGGGCTTTTTGTATAAACAATATCACCAAATTGCACTACATTATAATTTCGAGTATCTTTCGCTGCAAAAGATCGTCCTAAATGTTCTATTTGATTGATTATGCCTTCTCTAACAGCAACAGAAAATATTGGATGTCCATGGCTATTTTGCTCATTTCGTTCTTCCAAAACATCTCTTAAGTAAAGCATTACCCAACTTTCTCGTTTGGTGGCAGAATAAATTCCTCTAATTAGGGATTGCATATCTCCTTTGACTGCACTTGTGGATAAATTTTTAAAACCGAAAATATACTGGAAGAAAGTTCGATTATCTAATTGTTGCTCTATAAGAAATGGATTAAGCTTAATACAAAACGACTCTCAAATTGGCTATTTAGTAACAAGGATAGAAACAATTAGCCATAGATACATTGACTTAAACAAAGTTGGCTATTTAGAAACATCAATAGATATCTCCAAATACAAGTTAAATGAAGGAGATATATTATTTAGTAATATCAATAGTGTTAGCCACATTGGGAAAACTGCATTTGTTGACAAAAAGTATAACCTTTATCATGGAATGAATTTATTAAGGTTAGTGACTGATCGGTCAATACTCAATCCATATTTTCTTTTTTTGATTCTAAATACACCTAAATCGATAAATAAATTTCAGTCCATATGTAATCAAGCTGTTTCACAAGCCAGCATAAATCAAACTGAGTTAGGCAAGTTCTCATTCTCAGCCCCACCATTGTCTGAGCAAAATACAATTGCTGAATTTTTCAAGAAAATAGAAAAATCAATTTTTCTTGAGACAAGAAAGTTATCCTGCTACAAAAAACAAAAGCTTTTTCTCATGAGAGAAATGTTTATATAAACATCTCTTTTAGGAGAAATACTTTCTGTTGCTGATATTTATCATTTAGATTTATTTCTAAATCAATGCGCTTGTCTATAACAGATAATACCGAACCAATTTTCTCTTGCTCTAAAAACTCTGGGACAGACACCTTTATTCGAGCAAAATTAGGATAAAACAGGTATACTCGTACACCTCCCTCACCATACACATTATAGTAAAAATTCATTCTATGAGACTTAAAAAGGTGTAAAGCCCAATGAGAACTAATGTCATTTTTTAATCGAAAACAAACATATAGAGAGCTAATCATGCAAGATTCGTTGCCGTTATATCTAGCAATTGATCCAACATTAATTCTTGCCGGATTGTATGCGAACTCTCCATTTTTTATAACTTTATAGGAATCAATATTTTCCCCAACCATTTCTCTATCTCCAAATTTTTCTACTTGTGCAACAAATCCGAGATCATTTGTAACGGAAAACATAGGGTAAGCAATTTTATTCTTATTTCGTCGATTGAAGTTTTGTGTAATACTACCTATACTTGTTTGCATCCAAGATTTTTGAAATTCCTGAAATTTAAGACGAGGAGATATTGACGAAGATGCATATAGTCCATCCGCAAGTGCAGTCTTTAGTTTCTTTAATTCCTCAATTATTTTGTTTTGGGTTTTGATACGCTCATCTATAAGAGATAAAAAAGTAGCTATTTTCTGTTGTTCATCTGTTGATTTTGAAACATAGTGCATTGTATTGAAAAAATTACTAACGGCAATATTTAATAACCCATGATTCCGAGCACCTTCTCCTGCTATATTAGAAATTTCATTGTGCCATTTAGGCGATTCAAAGTAATGCATCAGAAAATCTGATTTTTTAGAATCTTTAGGTTTAAAGCAAATATATAATGTCGATAAAGCACCTTTATCATATAAATCTAATCTTTTAATCGCTCCCCATGGATAGTCTCCTGAATAGCTCTTGTTATATGCAAACTCACCTTTATAGAGTAAATAATAATGGGAAAGATTTGCACTGGCAATAGTTTTATTAAAGAATGATCCTTGGTTTATCAGTCCATATTGAGCTGATATGGTAAGAGGTAACATTGTTTCTAAATTTCTATTTTTTCTTGTGACCCGTTCAACTATCTCTCCTAGCTTCTTTTTCTCCCACTCTCCTGTAAACTCAGGGAATCTCAAATTTGGACAATTACCCTTTTCTTTTCTATCTTTTTTCATTGCAGTCATTTAATTTCTTATGTATAAACATTAAGGATTTTAAATAGGAAAAAATTAAAGGACTAGCCCCAATTCTTTCAGGTAGATTTCGATTTGGGCATCTAATTCAGAACGTTTGTCTTCAAGCTCTTTAATCTCTGCCATAACTGCGTGAATGTCGATTTCAGGCTCTTCCTCGAACGTGTCCACGTATCGGGGAATATTTAGATTAAAATCATTCTCTCGTATCTCCTCCAATGTTGCACAATGGCTATATTTTTCTGTTTCGGTACGATTGCGATAAGTTTCAATGATTTTATTAATATGTTCTGGACGAAGTTTGTTTTGGGTTTTTATCTTCTCAAACTCTTTGCTGGCATCGATAAACAGAATGTTATCATCTTCTTTGCGGCATTTTTTTATAACCAGAATACAAGTTGGGATGCCAGTTCCATAGAATATATTTGCAGGTAAACCAATTATTGCATCAATGTAATTTTTTTTCTCAATCAGGAATTGGCGAATTTTACCTTCGCTACTCCCTCTAAATAATACTCCATGAGGAACAACACAAGCCATTGTGCCACTCTCATTCAAGTGGTATATCATGTGTAAAATAAAGGCGTAGTCTGCTTTCGATTTGGGAGCAAGTACCCCAGCCGAACTGAAACGGTCGTCATTATTGAATTTGCTCGCAGCTGTCCATGTGGCAGAGAATGGCGGATTCGCAACTACAGCATCGAATTGTTTTTCTTCAAAATCATCTGCTTCTAAAGTATCTCCATTCTGGATATCAAAATCATTATACTTGACACCATGTAGAAGCATATTCATCCGACAAAGATTGAATGTTGTTGGATTTTTTTCTTGACCGTATATAACATCAGCCTTCCCATTCTTAGCCGTACGAAGTAAAAGAGAGCCACTACCACAAGTAGGGTCATATACATCCTTCAATCTTGTTTTTCCCGTAGTTACAATCTCAGCCAGAATCTGGCTAACCTCTTGAGGTGTGTAAAATTCTCCAGCTTTCTTTCCTGCCCCTGCTGCGAATTGAGAGATCATGTACTCGTATGCATCTCCCAGAATATCAATTTCTCCTGCTTCTTCGAGTCCGAAATCGATACCATTTAGAGCAATAAGCACTTCACTAACCAATTTATTCTTATCGTCGGCAGTTCTCCCTAGCTTAGGAGAAGCCAAGTCTATATCTGAAAATAGTCCTCCGAAATCATCCTCACTTTCTTGTCCGGTAGTACTGTCTTCTATTCGTTTCAATGAGCGTTCTAATGAAGGTAAAATATTCTCTTTTCTCTCAATCATGGCTATAATTGTAGAAAAAAGATATTCCGGCTGTACAAAATAACCAAGATTTTCGATACAAATTTCCTTTATATCATTTTTTAAATCGCTATCGTTTCCTGCCCATGCTTCCTGAAAAGTAAAACCATCTTCTTTCAATTCGTCATTTACATACAATTCTATCTTTTCGGAAAGGTATTTGTAAAAAATGAAACCCAAAGAGAAATACATAAAGTCGCTTGCCGACATGTTGCCTCGTAGTGTATTTGCAACAGCCCATAGCTGTGCTCGCAGTTTCTGTTGTAATTCTTCACTCATAATTTATTTATTTATTTTTCTCAATCCTTATTATATCGTCGAGTCTTATTTTGCTTTTATCCTTTTCTGTTACATACCCAAAAGGATATTCTTGTTTATACGAGGATGAAATATCTATGATGCAGTTCCAATAAGAAAATGAAACCCCATCTATACTAGGATCAATACAGAATAGCTTAGTAATATTTCCTCTCGAGTCTGTTTCCTTTGCAATTGCAAGAAGAGCATGAGATCCCCCTTCAGGGAAGCAAACCGAAATCATAGCAGGAATATCATTGACTAAGCACAAATCGATCTGTTCTATTATTTTGGTTATATTTTTATAATAGATCCTTTTTGCAATAACATAATCTCTTATATACGAATTGATCTCTGTCTCTAAAGAAGTATATCTATATCCACTTCTAATTAATCCTTGATTCTCTAATAAATGTGCTAAAAATTTTCCTTTTTTAGTTCTTTTATCTATTTTTTCGTAAATGTCCATGTCTTTATCACAGAGAATCCCAAGATAAAGTAAGTTCATCACTAACACATAAACAGCACAAGCTCCATCTAAGGTTCCTTGCCGTTTATAGATTTGAACCCAACTGTTACTTTCGTCTTTAACTAATAATCCTTTATTGTTTAGTTTTAAACCTTTTATTAAGTGTATTTGATTCATTTATTCCCAATTAAACATACCTATAATATCACGTAACTTTCGGAGTATCCGATTTTGGATAGTCTTGCGTTCCTTCAATTTGACTTTCTTCTTTTTAACAGCTTCAGTTATTAACTCTGGTTTCTCACGCTGTAAATAGTCGTATTCATCCAAGAACTGGCTTAATGCTTCCAGATCGACATCTTCTTCCTCTGCAAGATATTCGACGGCTTCTCGACGAGCCTTGTTCATATATTCGTTCAGTTTGCCCTCTAAGTCTATTGATCCGTCTGCTTTGGAATTCTCGAATCCATTCTTATTGTTATCTATATTTTGACGGATAAAACCATCAATCAGTTTTGCCTTGTTCCGCATTACTGCGTCTTTTATCATTGTGTCTATGATTTGTTGACGCTTCTCTTGGTAATCATCGGCAGATGGGTTCAAGTCTGCAATAAGTTCCAGAATATAAGCCACATTTATAATGTCACTATGAAGTAACTCCAGACAGAAATCTATATCATCAAGTGTTCTATCATCGCCATAAGGGATTTCAGGTTCACCGACAGTTGAAGAGCTCTCTATTTGTACATTTCCTACAGCAATATCAAGATACTTGCTTCTGAAATCTTCAAATTCTTGTTCAGTCATAACAAGATCGTTATTATCCTTGTCAAAATCTTCGTAGACTTGAATCTCCGCCCTTTTCTTTATTATTTCCCGGAAAGCTAAGACGAAATCTCTTTTTTCATATTCGCTTTTCAATTCATCTATTGAATTCACATTCGGATATTTTTCTTTGAAATCTAAAAGTGATTCATTAAAATCCTTTTTTATTTCATCAAAAGGTGGTCTGATAATATCTTCAACAGGATTTTCATCGCTAAACAGTTTTATAGAAGCGTCTACATTACTTTTTAAATCACGGAAACAAACAATTTTCCCGAAACGTTTCTTCTCATTTAATACACGATTCGTTCTACTGAATGCTTGAAGTAGTCCATGGTATTCCAGATTTTTATCAATATAAAGTGTGTTTAACTTCTTTGCATCAAAACCTGTGAGAAACATATTAACTACAAGTAATAAATCAAGTGGCTGCATATCCGGCTTTTTCTTTTTCATACGGAGATTGATGTCATCTGCGTAACCTCTGAAATTGTCAGTCGAATAAGCCGTACCAAACATTCTATTATAATCATCCATAATGAGTTGCAACTCATCTGCATCGACCATTTCAGATTCAAATCCCAGATTCATTCCAGTTTGTTCATCATCTTGATTGCCATTTGCTGTATATGTAAATATTGCACCTATTTTAATGAGAGGATTCAAATCTTTAAATACCTTATAATATTGTATGAGCATCGGTATTGACTGAGTTGCGAAAAGTGCATTATATTCACCATCAAAAGTGGATTTATTGAAGTTTGTAAGAACGAATTTTGCAATTTCCCTTATACGAGTCTCATTCATAAAATCAATTGATTGATCTTCATTACCTCGATAATATTCGACAAGAAAACCTAAAACATTCTCATCAGCTATTGCATCCTTAATCAGGTATTTATGCAGACATTCTCCGAAAACCTCTTTTGTCGTGATGTCCTGTTTGGAGTTTTGAACAAATATTGGAGTACCAGTAAAACCAAATATCTGTAAGTTATCAAAAAAACGAACAATATTTTTATGACTATCTCCAAAATGGCTTCGATGACATTCATCGAATATCATGACTACTTTTTTATTTCGAACTTCTTGTAAGTGTTTGTTATAATAATCTTTAGTTATAGCAGTGTTTAATTTTTGTATCGTAGTAATGATAATCTTTGAATTTCCGCTCAACCGTTTTATTAGTTCGTGTGTATTGTCTGTACTATCTACTGCTCCTGGTTCAAAGGCTTCATATTCTGATTGTGTTTGCGTATCTAAATCTCTTCTGTCAACAACAAACAAAACTTTGTCTATTCCATCAATTTCAGAAGCCAATTGAGCTGATTTGAAAGATGTTAATGTTTTGCCGGCACCTGTTGTATGCCAAATGTATCCATTGTTAGTAGAGTTTTGAACACGATCTAATATACGCTCTACCGCATAAAATTGATAAGGACGCAGAACCATCAAACATTTATCCCCCTCATGCAGAACGATATATTTGCTTATCATCTTGCCCAAATTACACTTTTCGAGGAAAAAATTAGCAAACATGCTCAAATCGTTAAAAGGCTTATTATTTGCATCAGTCCAATTGAAGGTAAACTTGTAACCACTGTTTGGATTATTTGCAAAATATCTTGTATTAACACCATTGGATATAACAAATAGTTGTATGTAATCAAAAAGTCCGTTGAAAGATGTTTTGTGATAACGCTGTATCTGATTATATGCCTCTTTTAACTCCAATCCTCTTTTCTTTAATTCAATTTGAACAAGAGGCAAACCATTTATGAGAATAGTAACATCATAGCGACAAGTTTTCCGCCCCTCTACTGTAATCTGATTAGAAACTTGAAATTCATTTTGACACCACTTATTTTTGTTAAGAAATTCAATCCAAACTCGTTCTCCTGTTTCTAATTCAAGAGGGTATAAATCTCTCAGTTTTTTTGCTTTCTCGAAACGAGTTCCACCTTCCAAATAAATAAGTATTTTTTCAAACTCTTTATCTGTCAAGTGTTCTCGGCTGTGTAGCTTTAATTGTTTTTTATTGTGTTTCTCTAGTTGCGTTTTGAAATTAGCATATAAATTCTCTTCTTCCTTAATTTGGATGTATTCGTAGCCATTTTCAATAAGGGTCTTTATGAGACCATTCTCCAACGCTTGTTCACTTTGAGTTACCATAATTGAGTATTAGAATTTGACTTTTTAATCTTAACACATATATGCCAAAGATACCATTTAATCCCCAATTTTTTACATTAGAGATACGATATCTAATAACAAAGCGAAAGTGACTAATTAAATCTTTGGTTAAAGCTGCTATTATACAAAGCTGGTCGGATTAATAACTTTCAGTTAAGGATGGTGGACTCGGAGTGTTAATGGGAAGTTCTCGATATGGAAAGTCAATATCGTCATCATCATTATTAGGAGATATATACTCTAAAACAATCCTTTTATCGGTTAAACTGTCATCTAAACAAAACTTTAAAGGATATATATTTGCTTCTTTTCCTATTGTTTCCATGAAATAGAAAAACGATAGTGTTTGTATCCCTGAGACTAGCTCTAATTGTGATTTTGTATAAGTTGATAAACTTAAAACATTGGGAACATAACCATAAGAAGAAATAAAGTCTCTAATAGATTTTTGCAAAGCGAGTTCCCAATCTTTCCATTTTTCTATATCAATAGATAAGCTGATGGGACGCAAAGTATTATTCTCAAATAGAAATTCAAACAGTGCATTCACTATATTATCAACATGGGCGTATGGTATACTAAAACAGTTTTCGTTTAGCTTTTCACGCACATATTTTCGTAAGTCTCCATCTCCATATATTCCATTTGGGAGGAAGCTATCATGCATCTCACAAACAAATCTTTCAATAACGATAAAGTCTTTTAAATCTACTGTTTCTGGAGCATGCAGTCTGACATATCCAAAAGCTTCACTATTTATTGGCTTATTTTCCATAATTTTGATATAAATTGAAGTCTATGAATAAATATAAAGCTCAACTTGATTCGGTTCTGCAGTATATCAATCAGCAAATACAAAGAGATTGGACAAATACAAATTCCAATACCTTTAATCAAGCTGTACGCAAAGAGATATTAGCTGAAATTGCTTGTATGTCTCTTCGCAACTTTCAACTCTATTTCAAATCTTATTTTAAAGAGCCATTTGGGGAGTATATTGATCGCCTTAGGCGAGAATTTGCACTACAACTAATTCAAGAGGGACAATTTACTCATGCAGAAATAGCAGAACGAGTTGGTTATGCTAATGATACAGCATTGTATAATGTTTTTAAAAAGAAATATCAATATACACCATCCGAATATAAAGACCTAATTTCTGAAAAGAGGAAAGCTATAACAGATACAATAGACTGTCGAATTGAAATCTTAAGAGATAAATCTGTTCTATTCCTTTCTTATATTGGAGATTACAATAATCTTTCATCTTCTATTTTCGAAGAAGGCAGCTGGGATAAGCTATATGATTTTGCTTTTTCTCAAAATATTCTACCCACAAACGAAGAGTATTGGGGAATCTGCTATGACAATCAAGATATTACCGATTCTGAAAAATGCCGTTTTTATGCCTGTTTGACAATATCAAATTTGATTCCACGAAAGATTACAGATGAAATAAAATGTATGACAATTCCCTCTTCGCTATATGCCGTATTTACTCATATCGGGGCTTATGAAGGATTAGAGCATTTTTATGATGTTGCGATACAAAACATTCCTTTAGAATATAGACTGAATGATAATCTTATTCTCGAACGCTATTTGAATAGCCCAACAGACACTCCAGATTCAGAGCTAGTAACAGAGCTTTGGATGCCTATCGAGAAAGATTAATTTTCCGATTTCAATTTCTCTAAGATACTATTGGAATTACTTCCCAATATTTTCCGCACATTATCTGCAATAGGTTCAATTTTATTATCTCTCATATAATCTAACACGACCTTTTCTTTTGCTTTGAATGGATGGTTTGGCTCACTTAGTTCGATTAAAGAACGAAGTTTGTATAAAGCATATTCTGGATGATTATCTGGACTTATGCCAAAGCGAGAAGACTGAAAAAGGATAGAATTTTTGTTCCTTTTATCATTGGTGGCTAATTGTACTATTTGGTTATTTTCCTCTAGCTTTTGAATTACGGCTCTTTCTTTGTCTGTAATTTTTACTATTGAATCATCATCACAAATATGAAAAACCACTCTTCTGGTTAATACTCCAGGAGTACAAACAGGAGTTTCTTCTTGATTTATCCATGCTCCACGAATTAAGATGCCAAGCCAAAAATCATCAGAATTTGATAAGCAGACATCAATTCCACCACCGTCATAAAGAAAAGAAGCATCTGGCTTGTTACCAGCACGATGAAAATATAATTTTCCAAATCTATTTTGTTGCCATTGATATTTATGGACACAAGTATCTGGAAAATTATTTTCTTGATAATAATACGCTTCTATCTCAATGGGATATAGTACAAAGTAGTCATCTATCTTAAGCATATACTGAGTCAAGAAGAGCTTGTTAATTTCTTGAAGAATTTTAATTTGTGTATCCTTGTCACTCGTTTTTTTGAGTTTTTCTATTACTATTTCAAGATTATTCATATCTGATATTTTATGCTCTTAGTTATTTCGGTTTTGTTTCTTTAATTCTTCAAGTATTTTTTTCTGATTTTTGGATATTTTGCTACTTCCATTTACCCAACGATTGAGTTTTGTTCCAATCCAGAACAGAATTGCAAAGACAACGATAAAGATAATTAATTCTTTCATTACAGATGATATTTAGTTAATATTTGATATTCCAAGAGATACAATTCAATGCTCCACCTAATTTTACAATTTCAGCAACATTTATTTGCTCAATCTGATAGTCAGAAAATATTGTAGTAAATTGCTCATAGGCTTGCTCATCTTCTGGTATACCCAAAGCAGGCAAGAGAATAAATTTACCCACCTGTAGATAATTGATATATGCCCAACTATAAGAAGAAAGCTGTGATACACTATATTCCAATTCTGCAATCTCAAATTTATTTTGCAAAACATTAATAATCTGATTCCTTAATGATTTATCGAAATTGACATAGTTATTTAGAAGAACTTTTCTATCATCAATACATCGTACCATTCCATCCGCATGACCATATTTTTCGTTTCTATCCCACGGTATAAAAATGATCTCACATCGAAAATAATTCTCCAGCAGATTGATTAGTTGTATTTTTGATAGATGATTGTTTTCTCTGAAAATCTTATCAGTCATTATTATAGAATCTGAACACTTCACGATATTACCACCATCAAGAACAACATCTATTTTTTTTGTTGATATCCCTAAATAGCTACAAGCTCTATCGGGATTAGTGATATAATATTGCTCTTTCTGCAAATAGTTCGGATTGTATTTGTATTGAATAAACTCCGAGTCCGAAATCTGAATAGGCATAAAATCTCTTACCCAATAATCTCTAGTGTGAGGAAGCAAGGCGTATTTTATCTGGTGTTTGGTCAACTTTTCTATAATTGCATCGTAACAAGCAAAATCTTTGAGCCATTCAGAGAAATATACAATATTGGAATCTATGTCAGTCAGTAGCATAATCAGTTACAGTTTTAATGTTCGATTATGCAAAGCTAGGCTAACCTGAAAAGAAGAAAGCTACTCAAAAATGCAGAAATACTTATTTTGCCAAAAGAAAAACAAAATATCTCTCAATCTTCATCTTACAACTTTGGCTTTTTATTTATTTTCGGAATGATAATTTGCTTCTTCTCCTCTTTTTTCTCCTTCTTCACCCTCGGATCACCCCAATTTTCCATATATTCTACATCACTTTTCTTCTCTTTCCACAAATATGGATACGCAAATCCACCACCATACCATTTGACTTTAGCCTTAGTTACAAAGCCCTTTTCGATCAAAATCTTATCTCTGATACGCATTTCATATTTACCATATTTGACAAATTCTGCTGGATTTTTATTACTAAATGAGATATTGTTCTTATCATCATTGGTAAATGCATATGCTGAAAATTTAGTATTGTCATTGGGGTGAATCATATTTTCAACAAAGATAATACCGCCTTCTCTCAATATTTTTTCCTGTTCGGCTGATAGTTCAACACCCAAAATAACAAGATTTCGTTTAACGGATATAGGTTGGATTTCTGTTTTTTTCTGTACTTCCTTTTTAGCTTTTTGTTCGGCCTGTTCTCGCAGGAATTCCTCCCGACCTCTTTTTTTCGCTTCTTCAATATTCTTTTCAAACTCTTTTTTTAGATTTCCGAAACTAAATTTCCGATCAATCTCCGAGCCTTTGAAAGCAATATTGTCGTATCGAAACGATACTCCTTCAATCTCTCTGGTCGTTCGTTTGAATTTGTAATCAATCTCAATATTGAATTTTTGAAGAGCGAATCGTAAATCTGCAGGATGTTTACAAGTAGGTAATACTGCTTTTATGGCATCATGGATATAATACCTTACCTTGTCAGGATTATCTAATTTCTCGCGTTTTACGTTCTCCTTTCCTTTACCATAAGTCAGGTTATATTTATCCTTTAGCCTCTTACAAGTCTTGATGTTTCGTTTATAATCGTGATTGACTGAAATCAATTTCAAATCATTATCAATGCGATTATACACAATATGCAGGTGATCGTTGTCCGTATTGTGATGCCTTACAATGACATATTGAGTGTTCTTAATTCCCATTTCCTGCATATATTCCTTAGCTAGTTGCACCATAAAATCATTCGTCATTCTGTGCTTATCCTCGGGCGAAAAGGATATTGGAATATGGCCAACAGGTTGCTTTATCTCTTTTCGTCCCGAGCGTTGCATAGCAAAACTGCGGATCATATCTTTGGTACTATCCGCCCATACTCCATCGGCTTCAAGCAATTCGGCAGTGTCATTCATCACATAATTAACACAGCCTTTAAATGATTTTCCTTTGATATTTTTAGCGATCATCCAACAATTGTTTGATTTGAAGTGCAATATTTACTATCTCTATGCTTACTTGTCCGAAACCTGACTTATTAGCTTGCTTGGCTATCTGATTCAGATTATTACCCATACCACCTAGCTTTCGCATGAGGTCGAGTTCTTCCAAAGTAAAACGAGATTTGATTCCTCCTTTCAAGGTCATCTCCCGAGCATACTGGGTTGCTTTCATCCCCAATTTCTCTGCTTTTTCTTTCACGGTTTTAAAATCAGATTCAGTCAATTTCAGATTAATTGAAGTAGAAAGTTTCACTTTTTCCTTCTTCGGATGACCTCTTTTAGGGCTACCTTGTTTCTTATTTTCCATAACTACTTTTGTTTAAGGTTATGAAAATCCGAGTGTAAGCATACACTCGGGCGAGCCGAAACGGAAGCGACCATCGGGAGATGAAGTGCAGGATTGCTCCACAGCCACAGCAGTCAAGTGACCATCGGGAGTGGACTGTTCGGGGCTGAGCCCCCTGCAAGGGCAAGGTATGCACGGAAGTAGCCCAAAGAGACGTTAGTCGAATTTTGGGTTACCCGTGCGATTACCTTGCTCCTTTGACGACGAGAAAAAAATAAAGAGGTGGTAGTCTCTTTATTTTTTGAATCAGTGGCAACATTTTCACTTCGAAGAGAGTGCATTATCGGATACTTCCGATGTCGCAATACAGTTGGTGTATTGCCTATTGCTCTTCAAGGGTAACCGGAGCAAATGAATGGTAGAAAGTGGACTAGATTTCTCATATCGTTCTATAAATTAGATGTATCCGACATGGATACTTGGGCAAATATAGATTGTTAATTTGATAGTTATACCATTGACAATATGAGGTGTATAGCTTTGCTCTGAGATGCATTTATTTGCCATACAGCCTGACAAATTTGAGTCACTCTTGTTGCTCCTATTGCTAATATTACTATCTTTAGTACATGTATACTGGTGAACAAGACATAGATTATGATAATAATGTTCCCGAAGTATTTCGGGCTGTACAGCAGAGTCTCAATGACTTTGTTGCTATCAACTATGAAACAGCACTTGGTATGGTCTCACAACCGCAACTTACTGAGACGGAAATACTCCATTATAAAAGCAAAGTATTGGATATCATCCGCAACAATCCTCCTCTGGCAAGCTTACCCAAATATCTTCGTGATGAACGGGAAGACTATCTCTGGTACAGTGACTTTTATGATGAGATAAGCAAAGATGTTTATCATCGGTATCGTACATTTGTTAGACCAACAGATACAATAACCTCAAGCAACTATACGACAGCACTAACTCAGATTGATTTACCTTATTTCAGAGAATTGGTAGACCTCGTCAGTTTGGAACGTTTATGTATAAAATATGAGGAACTTCTTCCCAAACCTAAAGTAGAGGCTATTCAAGAAAAGACACCTATACAGGAAACTACTATTGCCAAGGAAACTAAGGTAACAGTTAAACCCAAATCTACCAAACGTTCTTACCAACCCAAACTTAGCAAAGAACAATACGCACTATTAGCTGACTGTATAGAGTCTATCAAATTGTTTCGTTCAAAAATAAAAGTATCTGAACTAAAGAAACTTCTTTCGGGAAAACTCTCCGAGCCACTACAGGTAACCAACCAAAAGACCTTGGTCTATCTCCTTGACCAACTAAGCGAGCACAAATACATCAAAGATAAATGGGTATCGGTTGCCGATGGCAATAAAGACTTTATATCTTTTCGCACAGAAGGTAACAAAGAGCGGTATGGCAATAACAAACACTACATTGGCATGCAACAACTACTCAATTGCCGTAATCGCAACAAACGGGAACAGATATTTGGGCTTGAAGATATAGATACCCTGATAGAGAAGTTGGGGAAATACAACCTTCAATAGTTAAAAAATCTTATCAGGCTATATTTCCTATAAATATTTGCGCTTCTCCCCAGACTTACATTATCTACTCATATATAGCATATTAATATAAAATAGTCGATTGACGACTATTCCCCAATTACTTCTTTTTGAGTATATATCACAATCGTAACATGCTTGTAATAAATACTATACAAGCCCGACCTGTTAGGTAAAGCTGTTATGCTCACAGCGCAGGGGTCGAGAATGAAGTATACTTGCACTTGCGTTCGGAAACAGCGATATACAAAGTCGTATAATGCTTATTCTTTCGAAAGATGTAGAAGCATGGGCAAGACCAATCGTATCAGGGATGTTTGAGTAGTTTGGTTATTCTAAATAAACAAGCCTAATACACATATAAGTATTATCAGGCATAGTTATAATATTTAAAACAAATAACTTATGAGTGAAGATATTGAAAAAGATAAAACAGTAGATG
>OGZT01000759.1_pt1 | contig 24742 bp, 20 predicted proteins | sample 1576891 | NCBI WGS metagenome assembly OGZT01 (sample SAMEA3541521, study PRJEB24748) | human gut metagenome | biome: human gut; feature: human-associated habitat; material: faeces | place: China | collected 2012 | reverse complement strand
GAACCCGTGACCCCTTCCTTACCAAGGAAGTGCTCTACCTCTGAGCCACATCAGCCTGGCATTCTGCCTGTCATTTAATTATGTACGACGTACACAACGATATGAGTATACAATAAAATCCGCCGGATTGTCAATCCTTTTTTGCAAAAACTTTCTCTGCTTTTGCTTTCACCCGCTGAAGCGCATTGTCGATCGTCTTCGGGCTTTTCCCGAGAAGTTCCGCGATCGTCTTATAATCAGTTCCGAGAAGATGCAGATATAACACATGATCTTCGAGAGGACTCAATGACTCTTTCAGCGTCTCAATAAATGCTTCTGTAAATTCTTTCCCGAAGTAAAGCACTTCCGGATTATTGTCGACATGCGGCTCGATCGTATCGATCAGCGGAACCTGCCGTTCCTCTCCGTCTTCCCCCTCCTCATACAGAGAAATATACGAATTCAACGGCATATGCTTTTTCCGGTGCGCCGACTCGATCGCCGTATACATCTGCCGGGAAACGCAGAGTTCCGCAAACGCCGCAAACCCTGCGCCCTGAGATGTATCTTTTCTGATTTTTATCTCCAGCTGCGTTTCACCGCCAAAATATGCTTTTTCCGTATATAATGCACCATCTACGGTTGCTGCACTGAAACGGTTAATCTTATTTCTGGTAGTTACAAGCGGAACTGAATTTTTTAATACACTTTCGCCTATTACAATCATGGACTGCTGGGCTGTTTTTTTACCTTTTTCCGCTTTAACGTCAACATAGCCAAACCAGCCGTTTATCATGCGTTCCGCCGCTTCTTCGGAGCAGTTTAAATCCTTTAATAACTTTTTGGTTCTACTGCGGACTGCACCCGCCCAGCTTGTCCCCGGTATCACAGGAACACTCTGCTTTTCCTCTCCATTTTCAAATATCTGCTGAATGGTGAGCTGTTCAAAATCCGCTTCTTCCGGTCTGGTTGAATACTTACGGATACTGATTCCACCGGTAAGCTTTAACGGTATAGTAATGGAAACATATTTTTGTGCGCTGACCTCCTGTTTTTCCCAGTCCTTCCAAAGACAGCCCGGTCGTTTTCTTCGTTCTTCTTCTGTTTCACTGCAATAGCAGACCCAGTCCTCGGCACTTTCTTTTCCTGAAGCAAATTCCCACTTATACACCTTGTTGATTCTTAATCGTCCCAACCCGCGGTTTTTCTTAAAGCCAAAACGAATTGCTCCCTGCTGTACGGCTGACAATAGTTCCCGGATTTCTTCAACTCCGTCTGAATTTTCATCCTGTGCGCGAATGACTTTTTCAATGCGGATAACAGCCTTTCCTGTTTCAACCACTTCATAATCATATTTTGCTCCGGGTATGGCAGTCTTTCCTTCTGTCAGTCCTACGCCGTCACGAACAGAAATACTGTATTTTTTATTCTGGTCATTTTTAATATCAAGTTTTTGAATATACGCATCTGAAATAAACAGTGAACTCATCTTTCCATTTTCCCCATCTGCATAACCAAATACACAGTTCTTATTTTTATCCAGTCCTAAATAATTGCGCATAGCACCGGCTATGGCAGTTCCCGGAATAAATACTTCACCGGAAGCATTTTTTAACACATCCGAATCCGTATTTTCCGCTGTACCGTTGGATATTGATAAAGGAGATGCAAGTTCCACATCTGCGGCAATATAAATTCTCTTTACAATGCTATTTACACTATTGTTCTCACTGCTCATCTGGTACGCCCTCCTTCTGTCTTAACCGGTATTTTAACTGAATTAAATACTGTCTTAAATATATCATTTCTATATTTTCGTTATCCTTATATTCAAAATCAGACATGTGATACTGTTCCATAAACTTATCCTTAATATCCTTACTGTCACGCTCTACTGTTTCACAAATCTTTTTTGCCTGTTCAAGTTTCTTCTTTTTTTCCTCACTTTTTTCACCATATCGATCTTTGCAAGTACTCTTCACCTCTTCTAACGACTTGCTTTCACTGCACATAATCTGCATATTGCTGACCGTTGCTTTAGAATAGCTGCCGTATTCTTTTTCATGGTCTTTTGCCTTGTGTGCGGCATAGGCATGCAGATATTCATCAAATAAATTACCGGCTACCTCGCCAAACAGTTCTGTACAAATCTTAATTTTCCCGGCTGTATCCTGATCTTTGACTGCTGACAGCGTTTCCTGTACATACTCGCCATAGTACGCACCTTCCTCACAAACTGCCAGTTCACATTCACCGTATCCTTCTGTGTTACGCTCTCCAAGCCAGATTGTACCCACCGGTATATCCACTGCATTTTCTGCCTTAAACTGTATCACCGTTCCCTTGTCAAATGCACCTACTGTCGGTTTTCTAAGCCCCCATGTGACATTGTATCCACCGACAAATGTTGTCTTGATGTACCGGCTCTCAACCGAATTTTCCAATATATTCTCATTCTGCCACAACGCTGCCGACAGTTCTTTCACCAGTTCCTTCGCATCTGTTGTATACATCGCCTTTTCGCTGTATAAAATCAAAGGTGCGTTTAATTTAAGATAAAAATTTTTCACGGACTGCATTTCCGGTTTCTTCTGCACTGCTGTCTTTGTCACTGTGATTTCACAGTTACCGTATTCTGCATTTCTGGCATATCCAAATGATGCCTGACTACTTTTCTTTAACAGTTCATAAATTTCCCGGATAAATTCCGGTTCGCCGCTGATAAATCCTTTAAATGTCTGCCCTGCCTTAATCGATGAAATCTGATAAAATTTTGACGATGTACTGTCTACCGCTCTGCCGATAGATTTATCTTCCGGTCTGCTGTGGTGGTATCGTTCTTCCATTTCCACATCATATTTTTGAAGTCTGCCATCTTGTGGCATGCAGACATAACAGTGCTTCATCTGATTGAGCTGTACATGGTCTTCAGTCGATTTGTCCTTTTGACCATTTCTCTCCGGATCAAAAAGTTTGTTTCTATAATGAACTTTATCATTCTTTATCCCATACAGAAACGCAGGAACTTCCGTCAGCCTTTCTCCCTTATGGGACAAATACGCATTTCCAAATATCAGCTTATTATCAGAAAGTGCTGTTAAAAATTTTTCTTTCTGTTCCGCTCCTGTAATCCGGTGTAAAATATGTCCCAGCACCTTTGCACCTTCAATATAGTCCATTGAACTTTCTTCCTGACCGTGGACAGATTTACAGATTACCGGTGATAATAACCGGATTTCATATTCCAGATAATCCGCATTCTGCTGATATGCTGCACATTTTACAGGATTATTTTTTTCTGCCTGTACTTCCAATGTTGCTTTTATTTCACCAAAACCTCTTGTTCTGGCAATTCCCATATGTTTCAGAACCGCAAGGCAGTTTTTCAATTCTTTTTCATACTTCTCATCCATTTCAACTGCCGCATAAAACACCTGCCCTTTATTGGCAACACGCATGGTACGTAAAGACTGCTCCTGTGCAACACCGGTTTCATAATCAATTGATGTCTGCACTCTTACATAACTAAATACCTTTAAAATATTCTGCGGATGACACAGCACTGGACTGACAGATTGATTCTGCCTGATTTCCGATACAAAACGCTCTCTGTCTGCGATATAGGCATCCCGGATATGTACCGCTCCCGCTTTGCCTGCCTTTTCACTGTCCGAATCATCATTTCCCTGTGTGCCGAACATTTCCTGTACACCTATTGGCATACCCCAGTCTTTCAGTTCTAAAGCGCATTCCCGCAAACAGCCTTTCAGACGCTTTGCCGGAATGTACGGAAAACCGTATTCGTCATAACAAATATCTGTATCAATCGCACTGTTGTAAATTCCACCGTCCGATACACACATATCACTTAGCAATTCAATTTTAATCCGATAATTACGCATCTGCATTTTCCTCCTGACTCTGTGTGATATACAGATTATAGTCCATAATTTCTGCCGCATCATACCACAATGCCGTCTGTACGCCGTTGATTTCTTCATACAAGCTGTCTTTTGGAAGCTTCCAGTCCCTTGACTTTAAAAAAGCGTATAAGGTATCCATCTGGTATCTGCCCAGACTGTATGTATTTCGTATATCTTTGACAAAAGAACGCGGCAGATTCTTTTCATCTGAAAATTTTCTGATGTTTTCTTTTAAACTTGTATAATCATTTAATTTTCCGGCATTTTTACTCAATCCGTATTGATGAGTTGTCGGAATGTAGTACGGACGGATTAAAAGATTTTCCCCGGTCGGCGTACTGTATTCTTCCTGTCTGACCTTATCAAGATTTTTACAATGAATATTTTTACAAATCTGAAAGTCTACGTAATTGCCAATACGCTCTCCACCCGACTGTAATTTTTCTTTATTTTCATCCTTTTTGGCTTCGCCTTTAGCACTTGCACAGCACGCTTCCGCTACTTCATATGCCGTGTAAAACGGAAAATGACTTCCGATATATGCAATTCCCGCACAAATACTAAATCCATATTTTTTAATATTTTCCTGTGTACTTTCTTCACTGACCATCATCAACCCTGATATCTGCTCGCTGTAGTAACGAACCGTTTCCAGTGCAATATGCGCATTGCAGACATATGTAATATCATCGCCCGCAACAATCACTTTTCTTACAAAACGCTCAATATTTTCGTCTGGAAGCTTTTTATTATATTTTTTTTTCATGCTTTTAAAAGTATCATTATATGCTTTTTTAATATTGTGGGAAATCTGACGCATTGTATTGACTGCTTTTACATAATCCGGTTCATGCTCAATCTGTTCCCGGATTCTTAATCCCATATTATTACCGTCAATATGCACCACGGCAATACGGCTGTCTTTTCCACGGTTAATATAATTTTCAAGAAATTTATCCTGTTTTAATTCTTTAATTTTTTCATTTTTCTCATCCAGCTTTATGGCAGTTTCCTTACTGATATCCACGCGATTCTTATCCGGACTTTCTTCGATTGCAGGATACCCCGTTCTGATTTCTGTCTTCATGATTGGAAGCGCACCTAACGGCTTTGAACCGGCCATTTTCGCCTTTACGTCGTCCATTTTATTACGGAGTTCTTCATAGTCATTATAATATTTATCCGTAACTTTTACACAGGCTGCTGCCAACTGTAATGAATATGTATGTTCTATGATATACTTTGACATTATTTTATTAATATTTTTATATAAATCATCTCCATTATATATTACATACGCATTTCCACCGCCGATATACAAAACCTGTACAGTTTTCTCTGACATTTTAAACGGTTTTACCTCTTCTTCCTCTTCTCCCTTTTCCCATTCCAAATCCGTTTCTTCCGGTTTCAGCTTTAAATTTTTACAGGCTTCATTTAATGCATCCTTTAAAATATCTTCTATAATCAAAGATGCGCCCATCGCATCTTTAATATGCGGTGTCCTATAGATATAATCCTGGATTCCCCTGATATCATACATCGCAAGGACTTTGCCGCCTGACTGACTGTTTGCTGTGTGATTATTCTCCATTGACCTTTTCTCCTTTAATCCAATGCCTTTATTTTAATTTTGCCCATTCCGATACTACACTTAATTCCCAGTCCGGAATACTCCCCGAATACCAGCAGTAACCGTATCATCTGCTGTATTTTTTCATCACCGCTGATTCGCACTTCAAGACTGCCTACACAGCCTGCTATCTTTTTCCCTTCTAACGGAAAACGCTCCGAATGAATATCGCACTGTGTAATATAAGTTGCTTTTACCATCTGCTCTAACAGTTCCGTATTATCTTCTTTTCTGCCAAAATAAATGTAATTATATTTATTCATCAGATTCTGGTAAATCAGCCTGAAATCCGGCATAAAAACATATCTTCCATTTGATTTAAATGATGTCGGGGTTTCATAATGAAGCGAAAAATGATTCCATTTTTCGTGCCTGCTTACAGACTGTAACAGTGCTTCTCTGGACACTGCCGTAAGCTTTTTATCGATGATTCTGACATGCAGCTGATGTTTGTGAATATCAAATTCTTTAAACGAATCACTCTTTAACGGTTCAATAATCTGTTGATACGCTTCTTTTGTGACCGTTGTAACCGTCCACACGGTATTACCGTCTTCATGACCGACAGCAATACTATATGGATTGAACCGCTGATTATGCAGATATTCTGCATAATCCGTGTCAATATTCTGCATGAGAACTCCCTGAAGATTAGACGACTGATAATATTCCAGCCGGCTGTCTAAGATCAGTTTCAATCTTGCTAACATATGTTCCCCTCACTTTCTTTCGTCCCTCTGATTCCGTTTTAATACTCCATAAATCCGGCAAAATGGAATTCACTCTTTTTTACCGGAATTCCTTCGGAATTAACGCTTTCTACCACAATCCGTTCACTTCTGCCCGCAACCACCTTGATTCCTGCTGCTTTAAGCTTTGTTGCCAGCCGAAATGTGAATATAAATTCTCCCTGCAACATTACCACCGGATTGTGATATTCCAGCACCTTGTTAAAATATTTCTCCACAAGCCTGTCTATTTCCACGCTGTCAGCGTATGGGTTGATATTCGGAAACGGAAGGTCAATCAGTTCTCCGTACTTTACTGCTTCCTCTTTTTGCTTCGGGCTCCAGTTTTGCAACGCATGATTTGATAAATTAATGAACATCTTTTACTTCTCCGTTGATTCTGTTATACTCCTCAATTTTCTCCAATTCCCAGGTGATGAGGGATTTAATCTGGTTCATAGATAATGTATCATCTTCCTTCTGTGATTTTTCTGCCGCATGGTTTGATAAGTTCCGCTGTTCTTTTAATGTTCCATAAATAACTGATATTTCATTAAATTTTTCCCTATTCACAGCATAAAAGTGCGTATCATCAAATATACCAAAATAATTATAATTTGATATATTCTTCCGGTAGTTTGGTGTAAACTTAAAATCCAATTTCTGCCTAAGTTTATTTGCAAACCTATTTTTGATATTATACTCTTTTTCATTATATTTTTCGAAATTAAATTTATTTATCCACTTATTGACTTCTTTTTTATTTTTTTCATCCTTTTCAACTGCATTAATAAGTTTTTCAAAATTGGCACTAAAATTCCTTAAGCACTGCTCTTTTAGTGGATTTTCACACAGTTCCATATGAAAATATTTTTCTAAACATTCTAAAAATGGTACATTTTTACTTTTACCCAAAAACACTTTGTTAAATTTATCTATTAGCTTTTTTACTTTAACCTGATTATTCTCAGTACTTTCTTCAGCATATACTTTTAATAACTCATGCAATTTAATATAAGAAATGAACTCCTTGTATTCCCTGTTTGCAAACTGGCACAAAAAATAATAGTTTTCTTCATAATTTTTATTCATGCCTGTTTTTAAACTTCTTGCATATTCTTTCCACTCTTCGCTAATATGTATCATATGACTCTGGACAAAATACTGCGGAAGCTTCTCTGAACACAATGTCAATGCCTGCTGAATATAATCTTTATCAATACACCATTTAATAATCTTTGGCAGATTTAAAAATTTGTTCGGATTCGGATTATCATAAATATCACTGTACTCTTTCATGATATTATCAATAACACTTATAAAAATTCTGGCATCCGGATCTTCATCTTCTTTGTATTTTGCTTTAAATCCCATCAAGACATCTTTGATACTTTCATTTTCATAAAAATTATCAATCATCTGTTCTGTTCTACAAAGCTGCATATCATCTGCAATTTTCTGTAATTGGTTAATACATTTCTTTATTCCCTCAAAAATATCTTCATCATACTTTTCATCAGTTTCCTTGCGCTTAGTAAACCTTTTATCAAAATAATCCGCCAATGCCTTGGCACGACCGTAATAGATAAATTCATTCATCGCCGAAAGCAGTTCTATTGAAGCATATGTCATAGACGTATCCAAAATCGGTATCTTCTGATCATCTGTTTTTTTGTTATAAATCATGCTATATACGCCTTGCAATTTAATATTTGCATATACTTTTTGCAAAATATTCATAACACTAAGAAGCATTACAATAACGTAACGTACACCGCCATTAGACTCAATATATACATTTAAATTACAACATTTATGGGATTCTTCTATTAGTTTTTGATTCACTTCATCAACCGCATTCACAACCGCAGTATCAGAGATTTCAGAAAATGTGCCGCCATTTCCGCCATCGCTTAATTTTACGACTTCAAATTCCGGACATGGGATATTCTTTTCATCACTAAACTTTATGATTTTATCTTTAAGAATTTCTACTGATGTCATCTTTCCATTTCCATAATCAGCTTCAAACTTCTCAACTTCCTCTTTATTTCCCCCGTCCCTTTGAAGTTTAATTGTAACCTTTCGATTCACATCATCACTTGCAATCAATATGAGTTTATCTAATTTTCCCCCGTCTTCATTCAGTTTTTCCATTAAATACTTAATCGGTGGTTCATTGGTAATATATCCTGTAATATCAGAATGTTCCCCACTTACATCAGTATACTCGTTTATTGAATATTTGTTAATGACACTTACGTTGGTAATCATGATATTAATATTCTGCTGTTCTGTCATTTTCAAATCCCCTCCTGTACTTTTCGACAATTTTCTTTTCTTATATTACCATTTTTTAGCAATTTTGTCTAATAATATCAGTCAATTTCTTCAAAAAATTTGAAATTTTATAATGTGTGGATTTATAGACAGTATATTAGTCCCCTTTGGGGTTTCTGTTCTTCCAAACCAATTCCAAGAAATAATAAATATGGAGATGTAGATGTTTCAATCCCCTTTGGGGTTTCTGCTCTTCCAAACGAATAATGCAGTTTTAAACCGTTTCGGACGTTTGTTTCAATCCCCTTTGGGGTTTCTGCTCTTCCAAACTACGGATGGTGGATGCAGATACAATCCTGGCGATCCGTTTCAATCCCCTTTGGGGTTTCTGTTCTTCCAAACTGCAACCGCTATGGTATCACTGATTCTACTATGTTTCAATCCCCTTTGGGGTTTCTGTTCTTCCAAACGAGCTTGGAAAGCAGATGAGGAGTCTGATATATGTTTCAATCCCCTTTGGGGTTTCTGTTCTTCCAAACAAGCAAATGGTAAAAGCACTGCAATGGATGTAAAAAAGTTTCAATCCCCTTTGGGGTTTCTGTTCTTCCAAACAGATTGTGATGTACCATCTGGCAAGCTGTTTAAGTTCCAATCCCCTTTGGGGTTTCTGTTCTTCCAAACTTTGCAAAATTTTTATCATTGTTCATTCCGGATAAGTTCCAATCCCCTTTGGGGTTTCTGTTCTTCCAAACAGCATCTCTGCAATCCCAGTATTTATGCGGGCTAAATTAGTGGTTTGCGGGGAAGAATCATTTTTCAGCAGTTTTTCCACTGAATTTTCGTTAAAAATGTCACTCAGCCCAGTATTCATGCGGTGCGCGGTAAAATTCATTTTTTCTTTTATCGCCTTTATTTATTATAATGGAAATTTCCTATAAAAACAATAGCAAATCGCAAATACCCTGCGGGTTGTTTCTCTTATCTTTTCATCTACTGCTTTTTCAACCACAAAATTATGATTACAACTTTTCCAAGCTTTCTAAAAATTCAATTGCTTCATATACATTTGAAAAGGTCAGGCATTTTCTTTGTAACCACCGATTTCGCTCATCCATGTCTTCCAACCCCGGCAGCCCCTCCGCCAAGAGTTTTTCTACTGTTCTTCTTGCATTTGTCACTGCACCCGGATAATAATTTTACCCGAAACCTCTGCTGCCAATCTTTTTTCGTGCCATTACTCCACCTCCTCAATTTCCAGATTCGGAGTTGCTCCATATTTTCCTGCCAAATAACCTTTTCTAATATTGTCAGCTGTCTTTGTAGTAAAATCTGTCACACTATAAAGCTCAGATGAACCGTCCGCTCTTTTTTTATCAGCAAAATATATCTGGTCTTTTCTCATATATTCCAAATTCATAAGTTCTGTATTATGCGTGGTAAAAATAATTTGCGCGCCATGCGGATTGCTTCTCTTACTCTGAAACTTTGCAATGATAAAATAAACAAGCATTGGATGCAGTTCTCTTTCCAACTCATCCACCAACAATACTCCACCTTTGTCAAGGACTGATTCAATCGCCGGAGCAATCGACATCAGTTTTCTTGTTCCATCCGATTCATCTTCCAATTCCAAATGGTACAATTCGGAATCACCATTTGCATTAATTCCTTTGTGTTTTGCCCTTGCCTTTATCTGACTCATTTTTAATTGACTTTCCGAATTATTTGATGTTTCAGATAATATCCGTACAAATGATGTTAATGCTGCTTTTATTTCAACAGGGATATCTTCAGGAAATTCAAAATCATTCTCTATTTCTTTATTCTCCACCTCAAACTGCATTTCTTCAATTCCAAAATCCGCTGTCTTAGCATAATCGGAAATCGCTTTGAGCATGTTGCTGTCATCTGAATATTCCAACAGCTGTCTTGGAATATCCGTGTAATCTCTTGAGAAGAAAATATACTCTCTAAACCACTTCATTGCACTCACGCACACAGCATCATTCATTGTACATGCAACAGAAAAAAACAGTTGATTTTCCGCAACTGTTTCACTTATAAGCTTTCTGCGTGCTTTATCCTCAGTAAATGTAAACTCCTGCCCGTTTCTAATAAATACCAACGCTTTTTGCCCTTTTGGTGCATGATATAGTGATTCACTTATAATTTTTTCTCTTGTTGCCGCAAATGAATACCAATATTTCACATCATTAACAATATAATTAAACTCAAACTCTGTTGGTTCATTCATGGAATAATCATTCAAAGCAAAAGGTACAACCGGCACTATCGCCTTTTCATGCTGTATTCTTTGTGCATTTCGAATAAACTGAACACCAAGCCAGAACGCTCGGATTACATTACTTTTACCGCCGCCATTTTTTCCATATATTGCAACACCCGGCAATAGTTTCATATTCCCGTGTTCAATCAGACAATTTTTAAATGATGCAAGTCCTACTGCTTCCATAGAAAGAACCGCCTCATCTCTAAATGACCTGTAATTTTTAAATCGAAATTCTATCAACATATTATTGCACCTCCAATAATATTATATTTCCTAATTTACATAAATTCAACTAAAATTATTGGTTTTTTTAATTATTTTACCTTAATATCTATATATTACTCAACTGTGGGATACTTTTTATTGAAATATTGGAATAAACCCTTTGTCCTTGAAATTTACATAAGAGTAACAAAAAAAAACTGTATATATACTATCAAAATTGGATATGGGTTGACTTTAATTCAGAAAAGCTATGTTAAATCCCCTTTGGGGTTTCTGTCCTTCCAAACGTCAGCCAATGACACCGATGATGGGAATGCAGGCGTTTCAATCCCCTTTGGGGTGTTTACTCTTCCAAACCATACCGTGGACAGGAACACCGGGAACTGCAACGTTTCAATCCCCTTTGGGGTTTTTACTCTTCCAAACATATGTGGTATGATGACAAAATAAAGGCAGCAGACGTTTCAATCCCCTTTGGGGTGTTTACTCTTCCAAACAGCATCTCTGCAATCCCAGCATTTATGCGGGCTAAATTGGTGGTTTGCGGGAAAGAATCATTTTTCATCAATTTCCCCACTGAAATTTCATTAAAAATACCACTCAGCCCAGTATTCATGCGGTGCGCGGTAAAATTCATGTTTTCTTTTATCGTCTTCGTTTATTATAATAGAAATTCCTTCTAAAAACAATAGCTAATTGCGTCGAAATACACTTACACGATTTTTTCACATAAATCCATTTCTCTCTAAAAAAAGCTCTGCCAACACTAGCAGAGCCATCAATATTTTTCTTTCAAAACTCACAATTTTCAACTTTCATTTATCACGCAATATGAACCTCAGCCACAATCTTTTCCAATTCCTTTGTCGAAAGCTTTACCAGCTGCGCTACACTTTCTATCGGCAATCCCATTGCAAATGCCCTTCGGGCTGTTTCAACCTGCATTTCTTTTGCCTTTTTATTCGCATAATCTTCTACCAGCTTACACATCGTATTTCGCCCCTTTCCTTCTTTATATTCTCTCAACTTTTCACAAACCTTCTGAAACCGTTCATCTTGTACAGGCTTTGTACTTTTAAACACCCGCATCAAACCCGCTATGCTTGATGAATCATCTACCTGTGTATTAACATATACTTCATACAGTCCGTTGTCAACTACATCTTTTGTTTCCCGCAGTGTCCTGTCTACATGATATACAGTCTTCCTTTTTTTGAAAATGTCAAATTTTGAAATGTATACAATACATAAATCCGGTAATTCTGCATATTTTCTGCCCTTTTCAAGCATTGTTGTATCAATGCTTGCTGCATGATAACGCACACGTCTTTGATGGTCATCGTTATCTTCCTGCTGAACTTCTATATTGTAATTTTTATTGTGGGAATCTTTACATAATACATCAAGAATTACTGAATGACTATGAATGTGATGCAAATCCTTCTGAACCTGAACGGTTATGACTTCCAAATCTTCTTTCTGCAATATTACTCTTAAAACTTCCTCGCAGAACTCTTTATCCTGCGCTACGACACGAAACAGCGTATCGTCCATAAGACAAAGTCCGTCTACGACCTTCTCCGCCTCCTGCGTAATTTTCAAATGCATCCCTCCTCTGTTTGTGTACAATGACACTTAAATATTTAACAATCACGCGCATTATTGTTTATATATAATATATAGTGTCATTTGATTATTGTCAATATATTTTACTAATTATTTATAAAATAATTTTCCCCGGCAAAATACACTGACTACATATTTTACCGGGAATTTCTACTTTATTTAATTATTTCTGCTTTTATATTAACAGTTCCCATGAATTATCAGGACACTTTGCAGGTGCTCTCAATCCCCATGGTCCTTTTCCGTACTTTGCAAATAATTTATACTCTAATTCTTTGCATTTACTTACCGGACAGCACTGCCATGATACCATAACCGAATCCCGATTTTCTTTTGTTACTGACCATAAATCGCCTCTTCTGGCTCTATCATCATAATTCAGATTATAGTATTGTACAAATCGCCACCTTACTCCCTGTCCGTATGCAGCTCTTCCGCACTTCATCACCTGACCGTTTAAGTATAAAATATAAACCCCCGTACAGGAATCAGCCATTTGAATTGCTTCCGATAAGCTTACATTTTTCCGATATTGATAATCTCTTGGTTTCTTATCTAAACCCGTATTATCCTTCTCCAAATCATAGTCTGTACGTCTTCTTACCGCAGACTGACTTGACTGTGTCCTTTCTTTCATTTCATTTAATTTTCTTTTTGCCTCGGCAACTTTTTTCTTTGATTCAACATCACCATGCTCTTTGTCATATTTATCAATTTTACGTTCTGTAGCACGTATCTTTCTATTAACCTCCCGCTCTACACGTTCCTGTTGAGCGATTGTTGAACTTACGATAGCATCTGACGCAGAACGGACAATATCCCAAATCCCCATATGTATCCCTCCGTTTTATTCATTCATCCAGACAATATCCTGCGGACCTGCAATCATTTTTGTTTCTGTGCATAACACTGCCACGCCATGGTCATCCCACACAGCATCGCAAATAACTGCAAAATCACCCGATTCCATAAACAGAATATGATTAATACTTACGATTTTTCTTATATCATCCGGCATCTGATCAAAATCCAAATATGCGATAATATCATCAGAAATAATTTGTAAATATTCTTCCATCTTTTTGAAACTCATTCTGGAAATCTGTTTTATATCTTCTTTAAAACGACTATACGCATCTCGCTGATTATCATTCGGCTCTTCATCTTTATATGCTGACACACGTATTTTTACGCTTTCCTGTCCCCAAAAATCACAGTCTAATTTTTTTTCCCAGCCATTATTAAACACTAATTCTCCAAAAACTTTGTCATTCATCTACTGCACCTTCTTTCTATGTATTTAAACGGCTCTATTCTTTAAGCTGCGGCATCCCGATTTGCTTTAGCCTCTGATATACCGCCGGAATGTCTGATATTACCATGGATTTCAGTAGGTACTTTATCCATTGTCTTACAATCAGACCGTTCATGCCAGGTATATTTATTTTCTTTCATCCAGGCCTTGACTTCCTCCTTTGTGCATCCTCTCTGCTCTGCCAGTCTCTCACACGCCTGGTCAAAATTACCTCCTTTTCCGTATCTGTTATCGGTAAAATGGTCAATTTCAACTGTTCCCTTAGCAACCGGTGAAAAATCCGGCTCCCCATTTTTAAATTCTATTCCATCAATACCGTATTTGTCCAGTATTTGTCCCCATGTCAATCCATCCGGATTTGTCAAAGGATTTTTAGGTATCTCATCCCTATTCGGAAACCATTTTGAATTTCCTCTTTCTCCTTCCCAATGCCCGCCGTTTCCTTCAATCGGGCAGCCCTTCACTTCATCCAGTTCCTTTGCTATCGGTTTATCAATATCCTTTTCATCTGTTAATTTGTCCATTGACTGCGCCAGCTTTGAAAGTTCTGATCTGTCAATGCCAAGTTTTTCTATTCCACTAAAATCACCAAAAGAAAACATTGAATCCCTCCTTTACTTGAGTATCTCTGATTAAAGTACACTTTTGTTTCTAAGATGCGTAATCCATGCTGCATAAATGTCTCTGCTTTCTTTATTATCCACAGATTCATTTTTCATCAAACACTGTGAAGCTGCTAAAGCAAATGACCTTGGTAAGTCCTCGGTTTCTTCTGCAATATACTTCATCAGATGATTGGTTAATTCATCATAATCCTGCGAACATTCAATAGCTGACTTTGTTTTTAATGCACCATCGAGAATTTCTGTTACCACACCGGAAAGTTCTTCAAAATTATCATCTTTCCACATTGGCAAATCCTCTGTTTTTTTGCATGTATTTAATAATTTACGCAATACCAGTTTATTTTTCACCGCAATGTCCGCATCATTTAAAAGTTCAATTACTTCATCAATGTCGTTGTCTATCGGGTCATTCACGCGGTATTTTAAAAGCAGCTCCAATATTTTTGTTTTAAATAATGCCGTGGCATTTTCTTCTGTTCCTTCAAAAACATACTGGTATCTGCCTTCTTCACCTCTGAACTTCTGAATACTGCAAAGCACCGGTTCAACCCAGTCATTTTGATATACTACCGCTACACCTTTCGGAAGTTTTGCGATTTCGTCAAGCTGCTCATCTTTAAGTCCTGCTGATTTTCCTGCCATGCGCCTGTCCTGTTCGTCCGGAAGCCGCATAATAATCTTTGTATTTGTATTTCGGATTGCAGAAATATCAACTGCACTCGGTGACTGGTCTACAATAATAAATCCTTCGCCATATGTTCTCATTTCAGCAATCGCATTTGAAATCATCTCAACCGATTTTCCTGCTACATTTGCCCCTTCTGAATTTTGTTCCGTAGATACTTTCTTTAAAATATTATGTGCTTCTTCCAAAATTGTCACATGTTTAAGCGGCTGATTCATTTCATAATTACTGGTCATTCTGTATTCGCTTAATCTCATAATCAGTATACCCATAATTAATGATTTTGTTTCCATTGAACCGATTCTACTCAAATCAATAATCGTTTTTTTATCAAACAATATTTTATTATCAATTTCTTTCGCCGCAAAAATCTGTCCATTAAGACCATTTGTAAGAGATTTTACTCTTGTTACAAGCGATCCCATATAATTGCTCTTAACTTCTTCCGAATATGCCGAATTTTTTATTACATCTACCAATTCTGCCAATAAATCCTGAAATGTCGGATATAAATCATCCGAATACATATTTTTAGAATTAACCAAATTCCAGCCACATACCCTGTATGCCTGAAGCAGTGCGTCCTTTAACACTGCCGGCATTGCTGCATACATAGGCCAGCATACATTAAATATTTCCACCAGCCTGTCAATGTGTTCCAAAATATGAATTCCTTTCGGGAACTTAAACGGATTAATTTTCAGAAGTGGTTCATAATATGGATTTGTTCCGTATACTTTTACATCTGGCAGTAATCCGAAAACATTTTTATACTCTCCTTTTGCCGGTTCTATTATTAAATAATTTTTGCCATTTGCATCAAGCTGTCTTGCAAGTTCATAAACGGTATTACTTTTACCTGAACCGGTAGACCCCGTAATAAATGTGTGCATTGATAACGTATTAATATCCAGCCTTACCGCATTCTCACTTGTACTCCCCATATTAAAGACTTTACCCAGATTTATGCTGGCGCCTTTTGAAGCTCGTCCGTAAGTTACAACTTCTTTTCCAAAATCCGCATGTTCAATAACCGGCAGACCACACACTGAACGTCTTGGCAGCCCCATGTGAATTGCCAGTTCACTGCCGCTTACCAAAGAACATGGCGTTACTTCTATATTACCGGCTGTTCCTTCATATCTAAAAACAGGATGAATAAAATTCGTAACATACTGACCTATTTGCTTGGTTATTTCTTTTTCCGACTTTCCCCATGAATTGACTGCCGATATTTCAACGCCCGAATTCTCGCCTCTCATTAACGCTTTGTAAGTTGAAGCGGCGACTTCTGCCGCGTACTGATTTTCTGAAAGAAAATATGCTGCACACTCATACATGCCTAAACTTTCAAATTCATCAATTCGCTTTAACTGTTTATCAATTCTTTCTAACATTGTTTCAACCGACTTATCATGAAGCGTTAATGTCATTCCTTCCGACATACCGTTTGTGTAGCCTTCCGATTTAGATGTTCCGTAATTAACACCCTCTGTAATACCGTCACTAACTCCGGATACTTTTGCAATACTATGAGAAATTGATTCATTAACCGTTGTTGAATTGGATACTGTTTTTTGCACAGCATTTCCAAGCAGTCCTACACCGCCTGCTACAACTCCGCCAACCGCAAGACTCATACCACCTGTAAGCGGTCCCAATGCCGCCCCGATAATAGAAGCCGCAGAAGAAATTCCCTTGAGCGTTTTCCCTGCAACACTTTCTTTTGATTCTCCATTCGTAATACTGCTTCCACTGCTGGTTGTTTCCGTTTCAGATTCAGAAGAATTGGTTGTATGTGAAGTTGAACGACTTTTCCCTTCCGTTTCAGTAAAAGTATAATTAACGGTTTTATTCCCCATATAATTTACCTGGGTTGTTGCAAACGGCGACATCTGGGTATATACACTTTCATATCCTTTACGCAGTTCTCTTAATTGATCCGATGTAGTACCATTTGCAATGATTATTCCTGTATACTTTTCGCCCTGCATTGAAAGCACCAGTTTTTCCAGACCTTGAACAAAATTTTTATTGGATTCAATCGTATGTGCCTTACTATTTGCCACACATGAAACGGAAGATATGCTATTTGCCTGTATCTTTTCTAAAATACTCTCCATTTCTTCTATTGTATAATCCGTAGTTTTAATGCCCGGAAACTGTCCCTTCATCGCATTTTCAACTGTATCACGCAATGAACTTGTCGTTCTTTCCGAATCCAGAGAGCGGACTCCCATATAAAAATCCGTTTTTATGCCGTCACTGTCAATAATAACAAAAACCGCACTTTCCGTTGTTGCCAGTGAATTAAATACACTGGCAAATTTATATGTAGCAAACTCTTCTTTCTCATAAACCATTTCGGTAATCTTGAAAAAAAGCACATTGTTCTTAATATTATTTTCAAGAATATCTTTTGACAATGGCACAACCGGCATTTTTGTCAGATTTCCTATATAATTTTTAAGAACAACATCATCAACAACCTGCAACGCAGCCTGATACCCATTTACTATATTATGATACTTTACATTCGCTGCTCTTTGCTGTCCATTCGTTATTGCCGTTTTTACATCCGATAAATCGGCATTATTATTCATCTAATCACCCCTTATCCGTAACAATCATGCCTACACCAACTGCTGCAACTACCACACCACCTGCTATCAGTGCACCCGACTGAACGCAGATTCCCGCAACTGCCGCAACTGCTCCAACTGCTGTCACACCGGTTCCAACCTGTTTTCTTGTAATCTGATAACTCTGCTCTGAATCTGCCTGTGTTTTAATCTTCTCTGCCTTATCTCTGTATAAAAATCTGACCATATTCCGCAGCAATTCAACCCGCTCTTTAGAAAAATTGCCAACAACCACTACCATCTGATTGTTTAAATATGCCTCATTCCACTCTGTGCGGTCATATTTTAACGTTTCATCGTCATGCTCATCATATAAATCATTCATTTTTGATGACGCGTACTTTAACATCTCATCAAATTTCTCCATAGTCGGGTCAACCAGCATGATGTCCTTTAACATAATCCTCACGCGTGTTCTATTCCCATTATTAACAGCTTCCATAAATTCACTTGTTATTGCCATTTTTGCACCTACTTCCCGTTATTTTGTCACAATGTTTTATAATACTCTTTGCAGCCTTTATAATTTTAGCAATGTCTTTATCATCCATATATTTTTTTTCATCAATTAGTGATACAACATTTAAAATATCTGTACTGCTATTAGTTATTCTCTTGCATTCTTGTTGCACTCCATCTGTCTGCCTAATAACAAACCGCTTTTTTTTAACCAGAGGTAACTTTTTTCCCACTTTCCGAGGATACATCGTACTAATCATTTTCTTCAGGTGATTCACCCTCTTATGGCTGAAATTATTAACTAACCCTGCAAGAATTACATCAAACTCCTGCGGGTCATCTGACAATATTTCATCGTCTTCCTCATCTTTGACCCAAAATTCCATTAATTTTGATTCAGCATATCTAAGCATTTCATCAAACTGATTAAAAGATGTATCTACAAGCAAACTGTCTTTTAACATGATTTTCGTTTTAAGATTGTTATTTTGCAATACAGCCTGCTTAAATTCCTGCGTTACAGCCATTAAAACATCTCCTTAAATTTCAAGTATTCCATTTACCTTGTTCTGAATTTTTTCCAGCCAGTCAAGTCTTTCCTGTGTTTCCTTAATTCTTGCTTCAATATTTTCATTATCTTTAGCACATATTTCCAGTTCTTTTAACTTTGACTGTAATACAGCATCAAGTTCATCGAATTTCTTTGCAAATTCTTTCTTTATTAACGCTGTCTGTTTCTTTGCATACTCAACGGCACTTTCACTGTTTTCATACAGTAATTCCTGAATCGGAGCAAAAAACTTCTGAGCCAGTTCGGTTCCGTCTACATATTCCTTATCCTCATAAATCTCTTTATAATGTCCTTTTTCCTGGAACCATGTCCATGGCTTATACCATTTCTTATCTGTATTAGCAATCCACTCCTCTCCTACTTTCACCTTTTCCGATTTTGTCATTTTAGAAATCAATGCACTTGTGTCTGATATAATATCTCCCTGCATTAATTCAAACGGATTCAGCTCAACACTACCGACTTTCACATCCTGCGCTAATTCAGCAATCTTTTTCTTGTACTGTTCAAGAAGGTCCTCTGCATTTTTTTTAACATGATTGGATATTAAATTTTCCAGCTTAACCTGTACCTCAGCCTGCAATCCCTCTGCAAATTTTGCAAATACCTGACAAATACTCTCCGCATCCCGTTTTGACAACTTTGCATCTGTTGATGACAACTGTTTGGTGATTTTTTTCTGTGCAGCAACAATTACACTTTGAGCAAGCTTACTTATTTCTTTATCATAATTAATCTGCTCAATCTGGGTCTTGAACTTTTTCGCATCTTCTCCGCTTGCCAGTTTTTTCTTAATCACATCAATCTGAGCCAGTATTTCTTTCTGTTCATCTCGGTTTGTGGCAATTTCCTGTTTTGTTTTTTCAAATGACTGTGTACTTTCGAGTTTTTTGATAAATGTATCTACAATATTTTTTATCTTAGCTGTTTTTGCATATTTTTGTACATACATTCTAATTGCTGCTTCAATAGGAACTATTCCTGCATGAATAAGTGCCTGCTGATTATCATCTCCTTCGGCAACCGCTTTTGCAAGCATATCCTCCACTTCCCCCCGCATTGACGGTGTTAATGGGGCATACTTTTCAAAATGCATTTCTTCATTCCGGTTAAACTTACGTACTTTACCTTTTGCTTCATACACATCATCATCATTGTCATCATCACTGTTTGCCAGTATTGTGCGAATATTAAGTGCTGTCAAAGCAGATGCCGGATAAATATTCGGATTTTCAATTCCGTTGTCCTTCAAATAATCCCTGACTTTTGTAATTGCCGCTTCAACACTGTCCTCGCCTTTTTTAAAATCGTCCAGCTTATTAACAACGAAAATAAATCTGTCTCTTGACTGTTTTCCACCGACTTTCATGCTTTCTGCTACATGACTGAGTAAATTATAATCATCATTCACCGCTAACTGTGTGGCATTCATAATATAAAGCACAAGAGGCTTTGAAGATTCTGATAACATTCTGTAAGTTGCCGCCTTATGTTCAGGATCCCTTGAATTATTCGGACCCGGAGTGTCAACTAACACCAGTGATACATCATCAGCGGTAACAAATGGTATATTCCCTTCCACCTGAATTCTGGATACACTTGGATTGGAGTTGAGCTGTTCCATTGTCTCGTATGTAAGCTCTGCATGCGTCTGAATCAATGTTCCATCTTTATCATATACCTTTGCCATAAAACAGTCTGCATCATTATCTTTAATCTTTGTTATTGTTGCCGTACAAGCCTCCTGCTTTGCCGGCATAAGTTTCTGTCTCAATAGTGAATTAATCAGTGTTGATTTTCCCGCACTCATTGTTGCAACCACATTTACCTCAAAATCTTTGCTTTTTGCCAAATCAAAAGCCTTTATAACATCCGGCTGTCGAAGTTCATTAAAAGGTCCGTTTTGAATCTCATCAAATACTTCCTGAATTGCTACTTCTTTATCTCCTATTTCCTTTGCCGGAATATGTTCCAATTCAATATGGATTCCTTTTGCTTCTGCCTCTTTAGCCATTGCTTCCATATCTTCATAATCCGGTGTTGTTCCATGGAATGTAATCTTAAAATCTTTTGTATTACATTCTTCAAATAATAAATCAGGCAGACTTTCGACCCATTCCTGAAGACGTCTATCTTCAAAATTTAATTTGCTGTTCTTTTTTAATTTCTGTCCATCAATAGTGATTTCCGTAACAAGCTGATACGGATTATACTTAATAAAAATTTCTTTCATTTGTTTTACCTCTCTTCGTAAAGCATTTTTTCAAGCGACAAAATCCCCGAATGTAACAATAATTGATGATTTTTATTATCAGAAACATCTTTTATATGATATTTTTCAGGATAATATGTATCAAACTTATATTCGTTCTTACTAAGTTTTCTATACAATCGTTCTAATTCATCCTGTTCATCATCATTCAGTTCTTCCTGAAACATATTCATTTTTGCAAGATATGCCGCATACGCAGATACCGGACATATTACAGGATTCTTAAATCCTATATTCTTTAAATCTTTATAAACTGCTTTTATTGTCTGTGGAACAGAATCATCTTTTCGATACCTGTCCAGTTTATTTATTACAAAAATAATTTTTCCATGATAATTCTTTGCAACAAATTCTAAGTGCTTTCTATCGTCATTTGTTCCGATGTTCTCACCATTTAATACATACATCAATAAATCATATTGATTTTCTACTATGTCTTTTTCACTAATATCCCTATGTACTCTATCCTGTGACGAATTAACACCCGGCGTATCTATAAAGCAGATTGGAATATCCACATTTTCAATACTCCTGAACCTTGTACCCACTCTGATTTCATTGCTTGTATTGCCCCCATTGTCATCCATAAGTATCTGAAGTGTTGCATCTAACTCCAATTCATAGTCATATTCATATGTCAGTGTATCTTCAAATGCCTTATTTAATAAATAGTGTGTTTTTGCAGTACATGCATCATTCTGGGTTTTATTCACCTTCTTTCCAATAATTGAATTTAGTAATGTTGATTTTCCGGCACTCATATTTGCTGTTACCAAAATATTTTTTATCCTTCTATCAACAAATTTTCGGTTCACCTTAATACACTCTGTCATATAATCTATCTGACTGATTTTTACTGCATTATTGCTTTTACCGGTTACTGTTTCATACAGCATCTCTAAATTTTTCCAATACCTTTTGTCATACATTTTTAAAATTTCCAAATATATCTGCTCTGATTTCTTCTCATCAAAAAAAGCACATATAAACAGCGTATCTACCAGTAAAAAATATCTGTATGTAAAGAATTTACATTTTTTCTTCTTTGTTCCTTTTGCTGTTTTTTCCGGCTTCCCATCTTTGTAATCATATAATTCTGGTTGCTCGAGCAGCCTTTTTTTATATAATTCCAACACACTGCGAGAGTATTTATCACTTGGAGAATATTTCCTTACGAAATAATCCAATAGATTTATATAGTTCTTCTTGTACTTCTCACTTTCTGTCATAATTGGATGTTTTATTACATATTGGGAAATCTGTAATAATTTTTCCTGCATTAAATTCCTCCTGTATTCTATAATGTATTTTTTCTTTAGCGATACCCCTCCATCATCTTTTCTACCTCCTGCTTCATCTCATCCACAAATGACTGCGGTGACAACACTTTCACCCAGCTGCCCTGACTTAACAGTGTCATTTTAATTCCTGTTCCGTACACCACCGTTGCCTGAATCGTCACCTTATCTTTTTCCCTTTTGATGACTTTCGATTTTGGAATACGGTCTAAAATAGCCTGTACAGAAGGCCCTGTAAATTCAAACTCAATCTGCTGTTCCTTGCCCGGCCACATGTACTGGATTTCATTTTTTAATTTGCCTTCATCAAAGCGTTTGTCATATTCCACTTCAAAATGTGTCCGGTGTTTTATCATGTCTGTAATGCGGTCTACACGGTAATACCGTTCTTTCCACACTCCATTTGCTTCATGCATTGCAATCAGATAAAAATAATATTCGCTAAATACAATCGCCAGCGGACGAATTCTCCTGTCAATTCTGGATTTGTCCATCTTGTAATATGTAATTGTGATTTCCTGCTTATCATCAATCACCTCTGCCAGCGCATACAGATTATCAATTAAATCATTGCACAGCGTTGCTACTGGTTTATAATGATACAGTTCTTTCTTTACCAGTTCCTGCAATCTCTTTTTATCTTTTGTTGAAGCAAATTCTTCGAGTTTAGCAACCAGTTGTTTCATCTTATCCTGTGGAAATGCTCTTGTTGCAATCAGTATTTTGGTAATTGCCAGCATCTCCCCATTGGTTAAAAACTTTTCTGCTTCAAAATACATTTTCTGTGAAGAACGATCAAACTTTACTTCTTCCCTGCCCACAGAATATCCGTATTCTGCCATAAAATTTTTTATTTCACTGATATCACGCTGGATACTCTTTTCTGACACTTCATACTCCGCCGCGAGGTCTTTTACAGCCATATGTTCGCCACTCATAAATCTATAAAAGATTTCCATAATCCGGTTTCTTTTATTCATTGTAATGTACCTCTTTCCTTTATTTTTTGTAAGTACATCGTAGCATATAAAAATGACACACGTCTGTCCGTGTATTGTTTTTACGTATTATTATTCCTTATGTATCTCCACCTTCTTCCACCCGCACATCGTACACTTCCCCGTAATCCGGCTTAACTTTGCGCCGCAGTGTGGGCAGATATGCGTATTGGCGACCCTGCTTATTACAGAATCGCCATTACTGTTCACTTTTTGCTTCTTCATTTCATTCCCCCTTTTATTATCGCAACAAATTGCCAACGCTTTTAAATATGTACTTTTTCATATATTTTCCTGTCAAAAAGCTCTTTTCATTATTTCCTTTTAACAACTCTTTGCTGCTTTTATCAAACAATATGTTGCTTTTATTTTACTACTGTACGAATGGTTTTTGCAATTCCTATTCAAACACATTTCATACGATTGATATTCCCCTATAAATTTTTTAATCGTATAAACCACAGCATAGAGCATATATACACCCTTATTAAAATATACCACACATACAAGAATCTGACAATAATATCCCAATCAAAATATAATAATAAGTTGGAGTAATATAATTTAATCAGGAGGTGTTGGCATGCCGAAAAAAGAAAATCCTTTGCGACAGCTTCCTGCCAGTTCAGACGAGTATGGTACTTTTAAGATTCATCTGGCAGAACTGATGGAACAGCGCGGCGTTTCCATGAACCAGCTTTCCTTCCGGACGGAGATGCAGCGCACGCAGCTTCGCAATTACCGGGATGAAAAAGTTCAGCGGCTTGATATTGATATTCTGAAACGTCTTTGTTATGTACTCGAATGTGACCTAAACGAACTCATCGAATACATTCCGCCAAAAGAAATCTAATCTCTTGTCTGTGATTTATACTTAACCTTACAATACCATATGCACCGGACAGCTGTTTGTCCGTGTAAACCAAAAAGGTAGTTTTTGTATCCAAAATGATTACAAAAACTACCTCTTTTTCTGTCAGACTGCATTTTCTACAGCTTCGCCAGCAGTTCCGACTTCTTCTGCTGATATTCTTCTTCGCTTAAAATTCCTTTTTCCTTTAAGCCTGCAAGTTTTTCAATCTGCTCAAGAATCACATCACCGTTTGACACCTGTGCCGCACCGGCTGTCGGTGTTTCTCCTGCCTGCACGCCGGACATCTGCTGTTCCTGCATATTCTGTGCCGCATTACGT
>OGZT01000746.1_pt1 | contig 24976 bp, 28 predicted proteins | sample 1576891 | NCBI WGS metagenome assembly OGZT01 (sample SAMEA3541521, study PRJEB24748) | human gut metagenome | biome: human gut; feature: human-associated habitat; material: faeces | place: China | collected 2012 | reverse complement strand
CGAGGCGCGGATCGCTTTTGGCGACCATTTTTTCCGCCGACAGGTGAGTCAGAGTCAGTATCATTGCAACTTTCATGAACTCAGCTGGCTGAATACTAAATAGAGAACCAAATTTAATCCATGCATGAGAGCCTTTAGTACTACCAAAAAATATACAGATTATCATTAAAAAGATTCCTAATAAGTATAATTTCATCGATGCACTATAAGTAATATACCGAGTTTTAAATACTCTGGCAATAAAAATCATTACCCCAGCCCCAGCAATTACATAAACACTTTGAGTAATCATATTTTTTAAAGCATAAGTAACCCCATGAGAAGTCACACTTCCAACTGATGCTGAACCAATCATAATTATTCCAAAAATTGCCAAAACAAAAACACTAGCATAAATACCTTTATCGACCCCACGACTTTTAAATAATCGCTTAATCTTTTCTATTCCTGCCAATTTATTCACCTACTCGAATAAAATCATTATTTTTGGCTGCTTTAACAACTTGATATATAGAATAATGAGAAATTTCGTAAAATTGTTTGTCCAATTGCTTTTCTTCACTTTTACTATCAACAATTGCTTTAAACTTACGATATGCCTGCATAAATTCTTCTTTGCTAATACCTTCTTCATAAGCTTTTTCAACAGCATTATATAATGCCATTACATCAATTATTTCTTCTGTTGACCATCTATAGTCTAACGGATAATTGTAATCCATACTAACACACTCCTTAATTGCTTTATATTATAACTTAAAATTTATCGATTATCTACAATAACCCAAACAAAAGATAAATATTAGAATAGGATATACTAAAGGAGGCGATAATATGAACTGCGGATTTAACTATTCTGGATGTGGATGTAATTCATACAATCCTTTTATCACTAATCCATTTGGATGTGGTGGATGCAACAGCTGTAACATTTCAAGCAATGGATGCGGTTGTGGTTGCGGTGGTTTCGGTTCTTCAAACTGGTTTGCCATTGTCTTAGTTGTATTCTTATTATTAATCATTTGTGGAAATTCAAGAATTAGAGTCGGATAAAGTCTTTATTTCACCTCATTTTATGATATAATACTATCAGAATTAAAATGAGGTGAACCTATGATAACAATGAAAGATATAATTGATGACCATAATGAAAAGATTCGTGAGGTCTCAAAAGAAGTAGCATTACCAATCACAAATGAAGAACGCGAACTTTTATTACAAATGCATGAGTTTCTTGTTAACTCTCAAGACCCTGAAACTTCTGAAAAATATGATTTACGCCCAGCTGTAGGAATTGCGGCTATTCAATTAGGAATTCCTAAACGAATGACTGCTATTCATGTTTTAGATTTTGATGAAGATGGAAATGTTATTGGGGCTGATGACTATGCTTTAGTTAACCCAAAAATCATTTCACATACTGAAAAACAATCTTATTTAAAAGATGGTGAAGGATGTTTATCTGTTAATGATGAAGTTCAAGGATATGTACCACGCTACGCTAAGGTGACCGTTAAAGGATATGATGTTTTGACTGATCAAGAAGTGAAAATTGTTGCTCGAGGATTCTTATCAATTTGTTTACAACATGAACTAGATCACTTCGAGGGAACTTTGTTCTATGACCGTATCAACAAAGAAAATCCTTTAGCACCTATTCCTAATGCTATGGTTATTGATTAAAAAAACGACTATTTGTAGTGTCTTCAAAAAGTTACTCTAACTTTAAGAAGTGCTGCAGATCAAGTCGTTTTTTTCTTATAAAAATTTATTACCAAGCCTAATAACAACATTAATATGATTGTAACCATTAAATTATTAATCGTATAAGGGTGATAATGTAACCTAATTCCTCTAACATCTACCAAGAAATCATATACAATTTTTAATACAACATCTTTAAAAATAAATACTACCATCAAACAATTATAGGCCTTAAAAACTCGATTTAAAATTAAATTATACTCTTCTTTACTATCTTTCTTTATTAATAAATGTTCTAGATTATTGATAAACAAAAAAGTACTAAAAATTAAAACCACTGTTAATAAAATATCACTGCTTAATAATGCATAATCGTAAATATTGTATTTTAGATGATGCAGATAAGCCTGATAAAAGCTCATTAATAAATGGGCAACTTTATCTACTAATAAATAAAGATCAAAACAAATTATCAAGTGTCCTAAAAAAACAATATTATTAAACTTGTTTTGACATTTGGGTTGGTACCACAAATAAAGTAATGATAGCAAACAAATCAAGGCAATAATACCTATTATTATTTCGAGATAACTAACTAGATCATAACTTTTATTTTGCCATAACATCTTCAGCACCTCGATTCCAATAACTTATTCCTAGTATATTGATAAAGATTGTAACAACAATAATTGCAACCTCCGGTAATCCCAAGTATGGCAAAGCATAAAGAAATATATCATTAGAGCTGCTAGTTTGATTATTTAATCCAAATAATTCCAATACTCTAGCTAGTTTAACAATCAGCGGAACGATTACAGTTCTAATAATAATTAAGATAGCTATAATATCGGCATTAATAGCTAATTTACGAATTGCATCACGACTACTATTTTTAATAAAATCTAAAATATTTTTCACCAAAAAAATCATTAAAATCATAATAATTAAACTAATCAGATCATAACCTATCTTAATCATCCACTCAAAATTGCTCTCAATATTAAAACTAGCATTATTAAACCAATAAACCATCAGCTCATTACGAATGGTTCCTAACATTAAACCCGCGGTACTAATAATAAATAAGAACGCAAAGAAACGGCGCCATTTTATAAGACGACGTCGCATTGAAAATAGTCCATTTAAACAGACTACATAGATAAAAAGCAGCAGGATCATAACTATATTATTAATATGCATGGCTAAAAAACTCTGCATTTAATCACCTCATTAAAATTATACATGAGGACTAATAAAAAAACTAGAAAAAAGGCTATTGTTTTGAACAATAAACAATAGTCCTAATTATTTTATATTTTAGCAAATGCTTGTTTTAAATCCGCAATTAAATCTTCAACATCTTCAAGACCAACAGACATTCTAATTGTTTCTTGTTTTACCCCACCTGCTATTCTCTCTTCCTCTGACATTTGAGCATGTGTCGTACTTGCAGGATGAGTCAGCAATGAACGTGAATCAGCAAAATTAGTAACATGAATAAATAATTTAATATTATTAATTACTGTTTTACCACCAGCAACACCACCTTTGACTCCAAAAGTATATAATCCACCAAAACCATTGGGGAAATATTTTTTAGCTAGTTCATAGTTAGGACTATCTGGTAATTCCGCGTAACTAACCCATTCAACATCATCACACTCATTTAAAAATTTTGCTAATAATCGGGCATTTTCAACGTGTTTTTTCATTCTTAATGATAATGTTTCTAATCCTAATAAAGTCATATACGCATTAAACGGTGACATACACCCTCCTAAATCACGTAATGTCTTTGCTACTGCTTTAGTACAAAAAGCACCCGCTCCTAAATCAGCATAAACTATATCATGATAAGCTTTGTCAGGCATGTTAAATAATGGATAGCGAGGATTATCTTTCCATTTAAAGTTCCCACTATCAACGATCACACCACCCATAACATTACCATGACCAGCTAGATATTTAGTAGTTGAATAGACTACTAAGTCAGCTCCATATTCAATTGGTTTAAATAAATAAGGGGTTGGTGTTGTGTTATCAACAACAAATAAAATTTGATATTCTTTAGCAATAGCACTAATTGCTTCAAAGTCTAACATATCTCCATTAGGATTTCCTACCGATTCAACAAAAATAATTTTTGTTTTATCGTTGATTGCCGCTTTTAAAGCCTCTAAATCAGTTGGATTAATAAAGTGTGTCTTAAATCCCATTCCTGCCATCGTTCCTGATAAAGAACCAATCGTACCACCATACAAATTATTTGCAGCAACAATTTCATCTCCAGTTTCACACACAGTCATAATCAATCCCATAATTGCTGCAGTTCCAGAAGCAAATGCTACAGCCCCGAATCCGCCATCTAAAGCCGCCATTCTTTGTTGTAGAGCATCAACTGTTGGATTAGATAATCGAGAATAGAAGTATCCTCCTTCCTCTAACGCAAAAATTCGCGCCGCTTGATCAGCATCTTCAAATGTAAAAGCATTTGATAAATATAAAGGCATCCCCGTAGCCTTAGTTGTCACATCTGGCTTTTGACCAGCATGGATTTGTAATGTTTCAAAACCATAGTTTTTATTATCCATAGTATCTCCTCCTAAAATTGATAAAATTGTATCACACCTTGAGCTTTTTTTCCATATAAAAAGGTTGGTCTCCCAACCTTACGATAAATTATTTTTTAAGAAAATCAGGATATGCCTCAGAACCATGTTCTCCTAAATCAAGACCAGCAAGTTCTTCCTGAGGTGTTACTCGCAACCCAACCGTTTTCTTAATTAAAGTAAACATGATGAAGGACATTGAACATACCCAAACTGCTACAATAATTACACCAATCAATTGCGTAATCAGTAAAGCAGTTCCACCCCCAAAGAATAAGCCTAAAGTTCCTTCACTTGCTGGGGTATTGCATGCAAATAATCCAACTGCAAGTGTTCCCCAGACACCATTTAAACAATGTACCCCAACTGCCCCAACAGGATCATCAACATGTAATTTTTGATCTAAGATTTCACAGCCATAAACTACTAAAATCCCGCCAACAGCTCCAATTGCAATTGCACCATATAATGAAACAATATGACAACCAGCCGTAATCGCTACTAAACCAGCTAAAATACCATTTAAAGTCATTGAAACATCTGGTTTTCCATATTTTTTCCAAGTAAGAAACATTGCTACTAATGCACCAGCACATGCTGATAAGTTTGTTGTCATCGCAATATGACCTATATAACCTGCTGCTTCTAAAGAAGAACCTGGATTAAATCCAAACCAGCAAAACCATAAAATAAATACGCCTAAAGTGGCCATCATGATATTATGACCAGGAATTGCATTAGTACTGCCATCCCTATTATATTTTCCCATTCGTGGACCTAAAACAACTGCCCCCATTAATGCGGCCCAACCACCAACTGAGTGAACAGCAGTAGAACCAGCATAATCAATAAATCCTATTTTTGATAAAAAACCTCCACCCCAGATCCAATGACCAGAGATTGGGTAAATTACTAAACTAATTACTAACGTATAAATTAAATATGATGAAAATTTAGTTCTTTCTGCCATCGCACCAGAAACAATTGTTGCTGCCGTAGCACAAAAGACTGTTTGAAAAAAGATAAATACTGTTGGTGAAAGTGCCTCAAACTGTGATAAATTTAATGTCGTCGGATCAATGAATCCTGTTATACCTACAATTCCCCCTAATGATTCGCCGAACATCAAACCAAAACCTACTACTAAAAATATAATTGATCCAATTGCAAAGTCCATAATATTTTTCATTAAAACATTGTTGCAGTTTTTTTGCCGAGTTAAGCCAGCTTCCAAAATAGCAAAACCAGCTTGCATCAGCATAACCATTACCGCACCAAGAAACACCCAAACAATATTAATTAATTGTTCCATATTTGATCCCCCTTTTAATTTTTATAAATCTGTTACAGAGCATTTTCTCCTGTTTCACCAGTTCGAATTCGTACTGCCTGTTCTACTGGATAAACAAATACTTTACCATCACCCACATTACCAGATGAAAGTTTGGTTGTAATTTCTTTAATCATTTGATCAACTACTTCATCTTTAACAACTGTTTCAATCCGTAACTTAGAAACTAAGTTTACCGAATATTTAGTTCCCCGATATTGTTGAGTATAGCCCATTTGATTACCAAAACCCATAATATTTGAAACCATCATTCCGGTAATCCCACAATCAGTTAGAATATCTTTTAAAATTTCTAGCTTCTCAGGTCTGATAATGATTTCTAGTTTTTTCATACTTAAAATTCCCCCTTTATTTTTTGATTTAAAGTTTATCGCCTTTAAATCTTAATAAAATACTATCAGAGTAATAAATTATTGTCAATTAATATTTTTATAAATATATATTTTTTATTAAATTTAGGATTTTAACAAATTATAATTTAATTAAAATATTAATAAATTTCCTTAAATTCTTTATAATAAAAAGAAAAAGCTATCCTAAGATAGCTTTTAATAATTTGTTATTAGTATAAATTTACTAATTTAATAATAATCCCTTACCAAGTTCACCATATCTTCTACATATAAACGAGCAGCATCTATTACACATTGATCAATTTCCTTTAACTGCCTAAATGTAAGCTTAAATGAATATTGCTCACGCATAAGTGGTAAATCTGTTTCTTGACATAATTTAATCATATTTTTCATTTTATGATCATTAATGTAGAAAGCATTAAACAAAGCAATATTATGTACTTTTTGTCTATTTAAACTTTTAATAAATGTCTCTAACTGCGGATCTTTCCAAGCCGAATCATCAAAGCCAATAACTAATAAATCGACTGGAGCAAGAGCATCAAATTGATCAATCGTCTTTGCATATGTTTTAACCCATCTTGCCATAGCTTCAGCAACAGGCTTGATGTGTTTTGATTTACTTGTATATAGAATTTCTACTCTCATTTATATCACCTTCTATATTTTAAAGTGTTTTTGTGAACTATATGTTAACCATGATTAAATTATATCATTTAACAATTTTAAATCCACTTTTTAATTTTAGAAAATGAAGATTGTGGCACACTAACATTAGGAGGTAGATGATGGTAAAAAAATTATTTTTGGTAGGTATCATGTTGTTATCATTAACAGGCTGCGTAAAAGGAAATGTTGACATCGAATTTATTGATGAAAGTAATGCATCTTTAACAATTGAAGTACTCATTCAAGAAGATTTATTAGATTCTTATGGTACCTCACTTACTGATTTAAAACATAAATTAACTAATAGTGAGTTGAGTACGTGGGAAAATAAAGAACTAAAAAAAGATATTAATGGTACCCAATATATAGGATTTCAGCTTATTGCACCAAAAGATATTAATAAAAGCTTATTGAGTTTCTTCACTACAAATAAAAAAGAAGGAACTTATCAAGTTACGATCGATCACAGTACTATTAACAATATTTTTAATACAAGTGAAATTGAAGATATTAATAATTATTCTCTAACAAATTTGAAGACTATGGGACTCGAGCTAAATTTAAATATTAAAATGCCGGGAAATATTAGTGAAACTAGTTATGGAAAGATCCAGGATAATCAAGTCAAGATTAATCTATTAGATTTTTTAACTCAGGATGAAACGAAGTCAATTTCAATCATTTCTAGTAATCGGCATCAAACGACTCAGCCTGCAAATATTTTTATCTTTGTTGCACTAATTATAATTCTTTACATTATTTTAAGAAAAAGACGTTAATCACTTAATATGTCTTTTTTTTACTGTCTAAAAATGATAGAATTAGGCAGGAAAAAGGAGAATAAGATGAAAAAAAGAAATTGTATTATTGGACAATCTGGAGGACCCACAATCGCAATTAATGCAAGTCTTGCTGGAATCATTCATAAAGCTAAACATAGCGAAGAATATGAAAATGTTTATGGAATGATCAACGGGATTAAAGGTTTATTAGAAGGTCGTTATATGGACCTGCTTGAGGAATTTGATACAGGTGAAAAAATTAATGCTTTAAAACAAACACCAGCTATGTATCTTGGTTCATGCCGTTTTAAATTACCAACACATATTGACAACCAAGAAACATATGTAAAATTATTTGAAATTTTAACTGAATTAGAAATTACTGATTTTTATTATATTGGTGGTAATGATTCAATGGATACTGTCATGAAACTAGATGATTACGCAAAATCAATCAATAGTGAAATTCAATTTATCGGTATTCCTAAAACAATTGACAATGATTTAATGGGTACTGATCATACCCCAGGCTTTGGTTCAGCTGCCAAATATGTAGCTTCTTCAATCTTAGAAGCCGAACATGAACCATCGGTTTCCCAGAAGATTCTGCTTCAGTACCGCAAAATCCACCGAAAAGCCCGGTGCGTTCTTCTCAAGCCAGTTCTGAGCGGCTGCTGGATCAACTTCCAGACACAGCCCTTCGTAACAGCCCAGCGGGAACCGTGACTCTGAACGTGTTCCATGCCGTCCGTCGTAGCAGCTGACGGCCATATCCCCCGGCTTTAGCAGAACGCTATCACGCATGGAAAAGCTGGTTTCAAAACGGCCATTGATGCAGAAATTGATCTCTATCATACCGATCTGCGTGCGGATTTCCGTATAGGTCTCCATCTCCAGCCGCAGCAGCATGATCCCCACGCCATCAAACAGCCGGTAATAGTGAATTTCTCCACTTCCGGCCGCATTTTCAAAGCCGCCTGTTTGTCCGGGATTATAGGGAGTGACCCCCGTTTTGTCATGAAAAATGATCTCAATCATACTGTTTATTCAATCCGATCTCCACAATCCGTCTTTTGCAGGGCTTGGAATGGCAGCTGTGGTCAACTGGCAGATCCCTGTCTTTCATGTTTTTCCTTTCTTCGCCCCTTGCATCGCAATTTTCTCAACCATGCGCTATCCCAGTGCCACATCCAGTACCATCATCACGCTGAAGCCTACCGCAAAAAAACACCGTGCCGACGTTAGAGTGCCGCCCCTGCGACATTTCCGGAATCAGCGCCTCCACCACCACATACAGCATGGCTCCGGCGGCAAAGCTGAGCAGATAGGGCAAGGCACGCACCCCAGCAGCCAGTCCCCGGCGGCCATCAGAACTGCTCCGATCGCACCGAGAATGTACCATCGAATCAGCTTTTTTGGTTTCTCCGTCTTCATCTTTTTTGCCTCCGATTGCAGTTCATGATTCTGCTTTTCATTTGGGCAATTTCCAACTTCTTAGAAAATCAAATGGACAATATCGCCGACAATTGCCGCTCCCGCAACCCAGATCAGCGCCAGTATGCTTCGCTTTTTCAGCACCTGCCTCCAGGTCTGCACGAACGGCGCATCTTCAAGCCCTGGCAGCACCCAAAACTGGCTGTGCCCGACCCATAGCTTGTCGATTACAACGCCGTCATAGATATTCATAACCTCAAGAAACAGCAGCGCCTGCCAATAGGCCTCACCAAAGGAGGAAGCCCCGTTCCACAAACCGATGATCAGCACAAGAGCAGCAAGCATCACGATAAAGAACGGTATCATAAAGCATTTTCGTTTCCGGTTCATCGTATTGCGGTCGATCAGTCCCAGTTCGATGGCGCGATCCTGCACCTCCTTGGGATAAAAGTACAGTCCATTGACAGCACCGCCGATCACAGCGATTTTTACCATTGCGGTAAACAGCAGACAATAAAGCAGCAGTTGCAGTACGATCATTGTTTTTCTCCTCTCAGTCTGCGTGCGAATCGGGTATATGCTCCCATTTCCTTCGTCTTCCATCGTGGTTCATACAAAACAAGAAAGTATGCCAGAAATACCATGTACCGAATCGTTTGATTTCCATTTCAATATGCCGCCCACTATTATCTGACCTTCATGCAAAAATCGCAGCGGTCATTTCCACGCCCCAGCGTCATGCTTCTCTCCCAGATCAGCTTCGGATGCAGCCCGGTATAGCTGATGTCATCACTGTCGCAAAAGCAGCGGCACAGCTCCGGGCAGCCGTATTCTGTGCAGGTGTCGTGATAGGGACACTTCATCATATCCACACGCCAGACGCCGTTGCCGGTCTGCAGTTCTTTTGGGGCAAAGCCCGCCGCCGGGCCGAAAACGCTCCGGGTAGATTTGACGAAAACGCCGGGAACAAGGCGGTAAAGCCCCGGTATGTGCAGCAGGGCGGCAAGCTGTTTGTGGCTCGTTCTCGCCAAGCGCTCCACATAGCCGTGAACGGTTTGCAGTGCTTCCTCTTTCGGCATGACCCGCTGCAAGGTCTCGTAGGCCGAAATGCCCGGCAAGATCTGCCGCTTGAGGTGATATTGCTTTTCCTTGCTTGCACCCGCATTTTCAGCCAGCAGCGCACTCAGGCGCATATCGAAAGCGGTGTTCAGTTCCTTTGCCCGCGCGGGAAAGCGCAGTGCCACAGTCTCCCGGAAATCACGGGAGAGATAGGTTTCCTTCATCGTCCTGCCTCCGTCCCAGCTTTCACGAAGCCCTTCTTCTTATATCCGCAGTCGCAGCAGGGCCCGCCGGAGGCAAGGGTATACCGCCGCACAAAATTTGTCACTCCGCCCGCTTCGCTCATGGTGTAGTCCAGATGGCACAGGGCGGGAGTCAGGTCGTACAGCCCCAGTTCTTTCATCAGCACGCAGATGCCGCATTTGGTGAATCGTCCCTCGTAGCCGCTGCCGTCAGGGTATTCGTAAAAACCCATGTTCCACGAGTAGGGGTTGCGGTCGGCGGCTTTCAGGGCGGCAGTGGCTTTCATAGCGGCAATATCCTTTGGGGTGAACTTGCTTTTTCCGCTTTTGCGGCAGAACCACTGCATGGGCTTTGTCATCATGGCCTTTGCGTAGTAATCCGTCAGCCTGTCCACCTCCGGCCGCTGCGGCATACAGAGGATGAACGCGCCGAGCATTGCGCAGTTGACGATGTTCATCTTGAAGCGGTCCGCTTTTTCAAACTCCGGCAGCCTGCGAATGATCTGCCGGTATTTCGGCTTTGCTTTTTTCGTGATGGCTTTTGCGGTGGCTGCATCATAGCCCAGCACCGCGGTCAGCTGCGTCTGAAACGATCTGGCAAACACCGCCCACATGGCCATGGGCATCCCCGTCCAACGCATCTCACTTCGCTCCTTTCCATTCCGCTAACACCCGGCACATCCGTTTCTCGATGTCTATCCGGGTCTGGCGGCATTCCTTCGGATATTTTTTTGCTGCCTGAAACGCGAACTTCACAAATAGACCGGAGCCAACCGGCAGCATGATTTTCAGCATCCCCTCCGGGAAAACGAAGTGGGTGCCGTGGGCATAAACCATCGTCTCGATCTCGCATTCATGCGGTTTTTCGGCAAGGCGCTTTTCCATCCGGCGGATATACTTTGCGGTGTCCCACAGCGCATCGTCCTCCGCGCCGATCAGCAGCAGCTTTCCCCGGATGTTTTCAACGGGAATGTATTCTTCCGGCTCGATCGGATGAGCTGTCTCGGAATCGTCAAACAGCTTGCGGGAGTTTACCATATCGCCGGCGCGTTTGCTCTCGGCGGCGATGCAATGCCAATAGTCGGGATGCTGATAGCAAAACGGCATATAGGGCAGCGGCTTGCCCCGGTAGGCGAACAGCGATTCACCCTCGACCGGCCACTCCTTGCAGCCGTCCCTTTTGCCCTGCAGAAAGCCCTGCCACACAAAGTCGCTGGGTGTCATGGCAATGGTCAGGGTGATATCCGGGAACATGGCAGCCGCTGTCAGCGCAAGCGTTCCGGTGGTCGATGCACCGGCAATGCCGATCTTTCTGTTACCGTTAGCTTTCAGCCATGAAATTGCCGTCTCCACACGCTCAAGCGGGTAATTATGATGTCCGTAATCTTTTTTCGCGGGCGACATTGTGAGCACGTTCACACCGCACCCGCAAAGCCATTTCACTGCCGAGCGCGCAAGCCGATCCTCCGGATTATCCCCGATCATCGTGATGACCGCACAGTCTGAACCGCCGACACACGCCCAATACGCACCGTAAAAGCCATTGAATTCCACATCAAAGTGCAGGTGTTTCATGCTCTTCCTCCAAATCCGATCCTCACGATCTGCATTTTCATCCTGTTGTCCCCGACCCTTGCAAGAAACCGGAAAAAGCCGCTGACAGAAGGGTCTTTCCGATCACTGTACTGTCATTATTGCCGCCAGCGCCGCCGCTATGACTGCCATACCTACCGTACCGAAAAGCCATTTTTTCTGCTTGTCTTTGGCAGTAATGTAGGGCTTCAGATCTTCTGTTCCGGGGATCGTCCATGCGTTCGTGTGCCCCACCCAGTAGCCATCGATCAAAAAGCGGTCGATCAGATTCATAACAGACAAGATGACGAGCAGCTGCCAAAAGCCCGCCGCAAAGCTGCGCGCACCGTTTATCCCATAGACACAGACCAGCACATAGCTGATATATCCGGGGACGCAGACGGCTTTGAAAAGTAGAGAATTGCGCTTGATTTTCTCGTGTGTTGTAAGTCCCAGCTTCACGCACCGCTGCTGCACCGCCGGGCTGTAAAGATGCACCATCCCAACAGCCCCTTTGCGGATGCCCACGGCGCAGACGAGAACCAACAGGATTCCCAGCCCAAGACCTTCCAGAATCACCTGTAAAAGCATTACTTATTCTTCCTGTATCCGTTTTCATCCCGGTATTCGGGATGTTCCTTTACATATGGATCCTTATCGCCGCAGATGGTATAGTCGCATCGGCAGCCGTCCACGCAGGTAGTCGTCCGCACCAGCCTTGCGTGAAGCAGTTCCATCGCTGCAAAATCCACATTGCACAGGGCGGGCATAATGTCCGTAAATCCGAACCGCTTGGCAAATTCCGCCGCCGGACACGCCGTAAATTCATAATAGATGGGCTTGCCGTTTTCGTAAGGCGCAACATCCATCTCGTAATCATGCCATGTGTCACAGTGCTTTTGGGCGGTGCTGAACGCCCGATACATCAGCTTTTTCCAGAATGGCTTGTTGATGTCAACGAATCGCAGCTTCCGGAAGGACGGCAGGATCAGATTTTCTTCGATCTCTTCCATTTCGCGGAATGTGACCACATCCCGGCACACATCGTAAAAGCACATGATGGCGATGCAGTCGTAGGTTCCGCCCATGCCGTTGTGAAAATTCTTTTTACCGCCGAGGTCGGTGCGCCACTTGGAAAGAAGCTCTGCGTATCTCAGCTGCACCTGCTCCCAGACCACCTCGCGCTCCACCTCCGGATAGTGCAGAGTGATTTTCGCCAGAATTTCCTTTTTGCAGGATTTGGAATACAGCACATGGCAGCTACGGTCAATTTGTAATTCGCTGTCCTTCATCTTCCCACGCCTTTCAGAAAACCGCTCTTTGCATTTTCTTCGGTGTCGTCCGATTCGTCGTAGGCATCATAGGGCGCCGATGGGTCGTGTACTCGTTTTTTGAATGGTGAACAGCTCTTGTCTTTGTGGGCAAACGCAAAGGCAAAATTGTCCGTCCATCCCGTATGACCGGTGATGAAATATGGCTGCAGCCCACGTGCGCGCAGTTTCCGCTCCAGCTCCGCCAGTGACTGCACAGCCAGCTTATTGTCCTCCGCCAGCGAGGAAATGAAGCTGTAGCCGCCGTCCGCGCCAAACCACAGCGTGTCGCCGGTAAAAAGGTACTTATCGTCAATGAGGTAGACCACATGTCCCCATGTATGACCGGGAACCAGAAAACACTCGATCCTGACGCCGTCAATGTCAAGTACCTGCCCATCGTGCAGCAGTACCTTTTCGTTGTTAATCGTCACCTGCGGCAATTTATAGAGATGATAGATGACTTTTCGCCGCACCTCGCCGGTGAGATACCGGTTCTCGATCTCGCCGATGTACAGCTTCGCATTCCGGAACAGCCCCGGACTGTCTGCTTCCACCGCACCCACATGGTCGGTGTCCTGATGGGTGATAAGGATATGGTGTATCGACTTCGGATCAATCCCAAGCCAGCTCATTTTTTCGGCAAGGCGGTCGTAGTTGTATCCAGCATCGATCATAATGGTGGTATCGCCCTTGCGGTAGAAGAAGATGTTCGCCACCCATTCGCGCACGCAGGCAACATTCTCGTCGATCCAGCCGGTGTTCAAAGGCTTGAAGATCTCCTTGCCCCGGTACATCCAGCTCATTGCTTTTCTTTGAAATTCCGTTGCTTTTTTCGACATGATTACACCTCATTTCTGTGCTGTGATGCAAAGCCAGCCCTTTTTGTTTTTGTGGTTCTGGATCTTACAAAATCCTACTTGCTCCAGATACGTTTTACCGTTCACAATGCAATGCTTTTTACCAGATGCGCCCACTGCTCCGGGTGGCAGGCCAGCAGTTCCTCGTGCTGCAAGTTCTGCTCATGGAGAACAGGATGTGCAAAATGCTGCTGATACCGGGCACGATATTTTGCGCCCATTTTCAGAGCGTAAAAGATATGGATCTCGGTACCGGGCACGCAGATCTTATCCGGCAGCGGAGTGATAAGATCGGAGTAGAACTGATTTTTACAGCTCTGCATGGTCACATAAGGGCGGGCCTCACCGAACATTTTCAGAAAGGCTTTGACATAATCCCCCGACTCTCTGGCACGCTTATCCAGACGCTTTTGGAGAAATTTTGCCTTGAACTTTCCGTCCCGCACCACAGGGTAGATCAATGGCAGCAGAAAATCAGTCTGCAATCTTGCCGCCAGCGGCGATGCCTGATCCAGATCGGAGCTACCCAGAATGCCGTAGTCCATGTGGATGTTCTGCCGTGCCGCCAGCAGCCCCACAAACGAGCCGCCCAGAGAGCAGCCGTAGGCCGCCCGGATGTGACCGCCGCAGTGGGTCTTGAGGTAGGCCTCGATCTTTTCGGTCTCCTCCAGCATGGTGGGAAATTCGGTCTGTTCAGTCTCATCAAAGCCATCGTAGCTGACGCACAGCACCCGGAAGCTGTCAGCCAGAAGCGGGGTCACCGCACCGAAATTGCTTTTCCAATGGCAACAGGTGCCCGGCAGCAGCAACAGTACCGGGGCATCCTCTGCACCAAAATGGTAGATTTTCATCCTGATACGCTCCTTCTCTATTTATTTTCCACCTGTAAATAGAAGAGATATATTTCTTCGTATAGGGCAGAGTTGTAAGTTAGGTTAAGCTAACTTATAGCCTTGTAAAAATCCGCTTTTCAGCGGCCCTTCTGCCAAAATAATACGCCCTGCCGTCTCCTCTGTCAAGAAGTTTCGGCATTTTCGGAGATTTTGAAAAAGAATTCGTTATCGAAAGCCCAAACCGTCACCCCAGTGCCACATCCAGCGCCATCATCACGCTGAAGCCCACCGCAAAAAACACCGTGCCAACGTTGGAGTGCTGCCCCTGCGACATTTCCGGGATCAGTTTCTCCACCACCACATACAGCATGGCTCCGGCAAAAAGGTCAATGGCTTTGCGGTACTATAAGCTCGGCGAGACTCCTGCCTACTACATTACCGCATGGTACAAACTGTTGAGCGGCAAGTGGGAGTTTGGCAAAGTCCACGCCACCGAGACTACCGTGGAGGGTGTTACTGTGGAGCTGACCACCGCCGATGGCAGTGAGTACGGCCTGCGTCATGTGGCCAACATCTGGCATGGTACCAAGCTGGGCTTCAATGCCGATGATCCTTACTTTGCATCCATCATCGGCAAGACGATTACTCAGATCACCTTCTACGCCGCCGACGGCGTGTATGTCCTGCCGGTCAGCGTGGCGCTGTAAGTTTGCGGAAGGCTGCCTGATTTAGCAAAATACAGTACAAAACGGCAAGGTCACTTGGCAGCAGGCGACCTTGCCGTTTTATAGCAGCCTGCGTCTTTAATGCACAAACACTAACGCGAACTTGCCTATGGCAGGCAGAGCAGGCTCATCATGCAAACAACGAAAAACAGGAAGTTCCCGTTGGGGAACGCCCTGTTGTACATATTGTTGTTGTATGTGGATTTAATCGCAAGTTTTACAAGCAGCGCAATTCTCAACGACCTGTTTGCGATATGCAATTCACGGTTGTTGCCAACGAATCAGATCGTGAATTGCGATGGCAGGGTGCGTCCGAGTGGGCGCACCCTGTTTTTGTGGCTATTTTTACCATCACATAAATTTGCACTGTTGTTGCCATAGCAACCGACAAAGGAAAGTGAATTTGATAAAATGCTCTGCGGTTGGTTATTGCTAACTAACTGCCACAACCAAAGAACCATTGATTTATCAAAGGAGTTTCCCATGAAAAAGATTACACGTCGTTCTTTTCTCGCTGCTATGGCTGCTGTCAGCGCTGCCGGTGTCCTGACCGCCTGTGGTGGTTCCGGCAATGCAGCTTCTTCCGCTGCCGCTTCTGAATCTGCCTCTGTTTCCAGCGAAGCAGTCTCTTCTGCGGCTTCTGCCGATGAGACCGGCACCCACACCGTCATCGACCACGGCGGCAATGAGGTCGAAGTCCCCAACAAGGTCACCCGTGTGGTCATCGACCAGATTCCGATCCTGTCCACCTACATGGCTTATTTTGAGGGCAGTGCTCCCTACATCGTGGGTTACTGCGGCTCTTTCAAGTCGGTCATTTCTGACACTGTATTGAAGAATATCGCCCCGGAGCTTCTGGAGTCCAGCGATACGGTCTATGCTCAGAGCGACCTGAACATCGAGGAGATCATGAAGCTGAACCCTGATGTTATCCTGTACAATGCTGGCAACTCCTCTCATGCCGAAATCCTGAAGGCCAGCGGTATTCCCTCGATCGGCTTTGCCACCGTGGGTGCTTCCACCGAGGCTGACCCTCTGGAGCGCTATGAGGAGTGGCTGAAACTGCTGGAGGATATCTTTGGCGAACCGGGCAAGACCGAGGCCTTTGTGGCTGCCGGTGACGAGATCGTGGCCGATGTGGAAGCCCGCATTGCGGATATTCCTGAGAGCGACCGCCCCAGCGCCCTGATCCTGTGGAAGTATTCGGACGGAGTGCCGCAGGTTTCCGGAAATGGCACGTTCGGTACCTACTGGATGAAGCATCTGGGCGTGACTGACAAAGCGCTGGAAGCCACCGGTTTTGCCCAGACCAGCATGGAACAGGTCTACAGCTGGGATCCGGACATCCTCTTCCTCGATGGCCCCGGCCTGCAGCCCCTGCGCACGGACGATGTGCTTTCCGGCAACGTGGATGGCGCTGACTTCTCCACGCTGACTGCTGTGCAGAACGGCCGTGTGTACAACACCACCCTTGGCATGTGGAACTGGTTCACCCCGAATCCGGATGCTCCGCTGGTGCTGGCGTGGCTGGCCTGCAACACCTACCCGGACGCTTTCGCAGATTACCCGTTGGGCGACACCATCAAGGAATATTACAAGACCTGGTATGGCTATGATGTGACCGATGACGAGCTGGAGGAAATGCTGCTGTACTGATGAAGGACACCATCTGGATCAAAAAAGGCCGCTTTACCCCGCTGGCTCTTCTGCTGATGCTGGCACTGCCGCTGGTCACTTCGGTGGTCTGCCTGTGCTTCGGACGTATGAATGTCCCGGTCGGGGAAGTGCTGGCCGCTCTGCGCACAGCTCTGACCGGCGGCAGCGCGGCCAATGTGCAGAACTATTCCATCGTCATCAACCTGCGTCTGCCGCGCATCCTCATGGCCATCATCGTGGGTGCAGGGTTGACCTGTGCGGGCAACACCTTTCAGTCCCTGTTTTCTAATCCGCTTGCCACGCCGGACATTCTGGGCGTGACCAGCGGCACCTGTGTGGGTGCAATTCTGGCCATCATTCTGTCGTGCAGTATTCTGGAAACGCAGCTCATCGCCTTGGTCTTTGGCCTGATTTCCGTCTGTTTTACTCTGAAAGTCGCAGGCAAGAGTGATGGGCGTTCTATGGTTTATCTGGTGCTGGCCGGCACGATTGCATCCTCTCTGTTCAACGCACTGGGTTCGCTGCTGAAATATACTGCCGACCCGCAGGATAAGCTGCCGGAGATCACCTACTGGCTGATGGGCAGCTTTACCAGCGCCAGCTACCAGAAGATCCTCATCGGCTGCCCGCTCATCCTTGTAGGTGTCGCTTTCATTTACCTGCTACGCTGGCGGTTGAATATCCTCTCCCTGAGCGATGACGAAGCCCGCGCCAGCGGCATCAACATCAAACAGACCCGGATGCTGTTCATTCTGGCTTCCACGCTGATTACCGCCTCGGCGGTATCCATGTGCGGACAGGTGGGCTGGATCGGGCTGCTGATCCCGCACTGCGCCCGGATGCTGGTGGGCAGCAACAACCGCTATGTCGTGCCGGTGAGCCTGAGCCTTGGTGCCAGCTTCATGATCCTGATCGACGCACTGTCGCGCACCATCAGCATCATTGAACTGCCGCTTTCCATCCTGACCGCCATCATCGGTGCGCCGGTGTTCATCTCTCTGCTGAATAAGACAAGGAGCAACCTGCGATGATCTTGCAAGTACAGAAAGGTTGTTTCGGCTACCCCGGACAGCCTGCCATACTGGAAAATATCGACCTGACACTGGAAGAGGGACACATTCTTGCCATCCTCGGCCCAAACGGCATCGGCAAGACCACTTTGCTCAAATGTATGATCGGTCTGCTGCCGTGGCACAGCGGCAAGACCCTGCTCTATGATAAGGATATCCACACCCTGAAGCCGAAGGAAGTGTGGAGCACCATTTCCTACATCCCGCAGTCCCACGGGTTTGCCTTCTCCTATACTGGGCTGGAGATGGTCCTGCTGGGTCGCAGCGCCCATCTGGGCATGTTCCAGCAGCCCGGCAAAGAGGAACTGGAAATGGCCGAAGCCATGATGGAGCGGGTGGGCATCTCTCACCTTGCCAACAAGGACTGCAACCGGATGAGCGGCGGCGAACTGCAAATGGTGCTCATTGCCCGTGCCCTTATCAACGACCCCAAGCTCATTATTCTGGACGAGCCGGAGACCGGTCTGGACTTCCACAACCAGATCCTTGTCCTGAACATGGTGGAGCGGCTGGCGCATGAGGAAGGCATCAGCGCCATTATGAACACCCATTATCCCACCAACGCCATGAGCGTGGCAGACGAAGCACTGATGCTCAACCGCAAGGGTGAGTTTTTCTACGGTCCGGCCGCTGCCATCCTGAACGAACAGAACATTTCCTATTCCTTTGATGTTCAGGTCATCGTGGACGAGTTGAATTATCAGGGACGCGCCGTGCGCAGCATTGTGCCAGTGGCCTTGCGAGGGAATGCCGTATGAAGATGCCATTTACGCTTTCCCAGCTGCGTCCCATCCGGGAGGCCATGACAGTTTCCCGCCCAGCAAAACTGGGCGAGAGTGTACCTGTTACCTGGTTCTCGCTGGGCGGCGGCACCTCCATCACCCCGGAGTATTACGACTGCACTACCCTGTATCTGTGCGGGGAAGGTTGCGGCATATTTCTTCTGGGTGGAGAGAGCCGTACTGTCCCGCTGCATCCCGGCCAGCTGCTGGCCGTTCCGCCTAAAATGCTCTGCGGCTGTCTAACCGACAGCGGCATGATCTATACTGAAATCATTCTGAAAAAGGAGAACTTCACCATGAACAACATCATCAAGGCAGGCCAGCCCACCGAACTGAAAGATCTCATTTCTTACGAGGACGGCAGCATTGCAAACCTCGACCTCGTCCACGCCGACAACATGAAATTCGTGCTGATGGCCTTTGACGAGGGCACCGGCCTGACCCCGCACTGTGCACCCGGCAACGCCATCCTGACCGCACTGGAAGGCAAGGCCATCATCGGCTATGAGGGTCAGGACTATGAGCTGAACGCAGGCGAGAGCTTCCGCTTCGATAAGAACGGCCTGCACAGCGTTACCGCACAGGGCAAATTCAAAATGAGCCTGCTGCTGGTCATCGAATAAGCGATTTTCTGTTTCATAACTGACGCAAAGAACCCGTCCGGACGTACCGGACGGGTTCTTTGCGTCTGCCAGATTCAGCAGTAGTAGAGGAACGACCGCAGGCGGCTCCATGCAGTTTCATCCCAGTCATTATCAAGGGAAAGCTGGAACACCGGAGCCCGACAGGCATCGTGCAGGCCGCGCATATCCAGAATCATCGCGGTATTTTCGTACCGGGGTGCAAGGGTCAGCACTGCATTGGTACGGCCAGAAAGCTCCACGGCCTTGGCGTACCGATATCGACCGTTCCCGCCTGAAAAATTCGGCAAGGCAGAGTTCGCAATGAGGAACAGTGTTTCAGCGTCTTCCGCAAAGGCACTGTGCGCTCCAAGTTCATTACCAAGGGTCTGCATCTGCCTCTGCATCTGGTCAAGCCAACCAGCCGATGGTTTGTTTTCATCCAAATTGTCTTTCCACAGAAACCAGAGTGCCTCGCTGAGCGGGGCGCGAAGCACCTGTTCGCCTTCGGCTTCCAGCGCGGCAAGTACGCCGCTGTCCAGTTCTGTCAGGCAGAGCGGCGTACCAACAGCGGCAATGCGGCGGCCTTTTGCGGGAAGTGTGCCGATTTCTCTCGCTGCGGTGTGCATCTGCTTCCAGTCGGGCAGAGCATCCCACTGTGCTGCCATGTCTGCACGTTGGTCTACCGGGGCGGCATAGAGGATATCTCCCGCCAACAGTGCGCGGAAGAGTGCGTCACGGTTCTGCGCCATTTCGGGCAGTGTTTCCAGCATCGGGCTGACCAGTTGAGCATTCCGCTCTTTTCTGCGGTCCAACACAGCCCGGATGACGCGGGCATACTGACCATCCGCTTCTGCACCCTGCGTCTGCGGAATCAGGAACTGCGCATCTGTCTGGTCGTTTTTTCGCTCAGCAAGGATACTGCCCAGCAGTGCCGGGAAAGGCAGGTATTCTTTTGCACTCGTCTCTGCTCGGCCAAGGCTTAGAATATCGTCCGTCAGGTGCGGCAGCTCGTAGGGGTCTGCCCCTTGCTGTTTGAAATATGCGGCCAGATAGGGCGTATAAGCACCCATCGCCGGAAGATAGAGTGGCACATTGGGGGATGGTGTCTGTGCCAGACGACAGGGGTGAATATCGACCTGCTCGATGTTGAAATCTGTCGGCAGAGCCACCGCCGGGCGGTGTTGCAGGCTGTTCAGGAACGCTTCAATGCGGGTGATGACACCCACATTGGAAAAGTGCTCGTCCACTTCGATCTGCAAGTAGGGCTTATCCCCCATTTCCTGCTTGAACAGGTGTGAGAGCATGGTGTCCGGGCCGCAGCCGTGGTTCGTCAGGTAGACAGCGTAGAGGTTCGGGTGGTGAGCGATCAGCTTTGCGCCGGACAGGATATGCTGCCCGAACGGATAATAAAGATCATCGTATTCATCGGAGATGTCCAGCGCATGACCGGGCAGGTGGCTCAGCGTGATGACCTTGTAGCCCCGCTCCAACAGCAGTTCCGGGATGCCCATATTCAGGATGGGGTCGGAAACGCCGTAGTTTCGGGTGATGAGCACCAACACTTTATCGTCCGGTCTCAGGGTCGCCAGCAGAGCTTTGCCCTGTTTTTCCACGGCGGCGGTATGGCGGCGCACCGCCATGGCACCACTGAGCAGAGCTTTGGCACAAAACGGTTTCGGGATCCCTAAGATCCTGCTCAGTCCCAGCATTGCAGATGCCATAGCTTCCTGCCCGAAGTCGAGATCGAACACCGGACTGAGCAAGGTGATGCCCTTGCTCTCAATGTCCAGAGCGTTGGCAATGGATACGGCTGCCGTCTGCATATAGACGCAGCCGTAGTTGTGTTTCACACGGCTCTTTTCGTGCTTCATCGTGTGGATGGTGGGCAGGAAGATATAATCTACTTTTTGGTCGATGAGCTGCTGTATGTGGCCGTAAATAAGTTTGACCGGGTAGCAGGTCTCCCCTTGTGCGGTCTGCTGAGCCAGCCGGATCGTTTCCTCACTGGTGGGGTCAGTCAGGACTACATTGAACCCCAGCGAGGTAAAGAAGGCATTTGCCATCGGGAAGAATTTGTGGATCATCAACGCAAAAGGCACACCTACGGTCTTTTTACGTGGGTCACGTTTGCCAGTGTAACCATCCAAAAGCAGTTTGTCTGCCTGCTTGTAGAAGTCAATATTCTTCTGAATCTCCGCACTGCGGCTGTCCTCTGCGGCCTGTGCCGGGCTGTCAAACCCGACGAACTGACTGGGCGTATCGCCCACCGCTTCCTGTGCCAGCAGAGCCACGCCATATGCGCCGCTGATGGAAAAGATCGGGCTGACCCGGACCCGGCTGCCATAGGCCGCCTGAAAAGCCGCCACGATGCCGGGATTGTAATCCACACCGCCCTGCAATACAATGTGCTGTCCGACCGGTTTGGAGCCGACCACTTTGTGCATGTAGTTCTGCACGATGGCGTGGCACAGTCCGGCCGCAATATCTGCCTGTGGAACGCCTTCGGCAGCGGCAGAAGCAATGGCGGTTTCAATGAATACCGTGCAGCGCTCGCCCAATGCGGCCGGGTGCTCTGCGGACAACGCCAACTGGCCAAATTCAGCCAGCGGAATCCCCATGCGGGCGGCCTGTTCCTCTACAAAAGAACCGGTGCCCGCTGCGCAGATCTTGTTCATCTGGAAATCCACGACTTTGCCGTTTTTCAGGCTGATGTATTTGCTGTCCTGCCCGCCGATCTCAAAGACAGTATCCACCTCCGGCACCCAATGAGCAGCTCCCTTGGCTTGCGCAGTGATCTCATCCCGGACAGCATCTGCTCCGATACGTTTGCCGATGCGCTCTCGTCCTGAACCGGTCACACCGACTGCGGTGAACCGGATATCACCAAACCGCTGGCGAATACTTGCAAGGCCTTTGCGGACAGCTCCTTCCGGGTCACCTGCGGTGCGCAGATATTGAAAGTCTACCAGTTCACCGTCAGCACCGACCAGAACAAGATCGGTACTGGTAGAACCGATGTCGATGCCCAGCGCACAGCCCTTCTCCGGGAGGACGCCGGTGGCCTTCGGCTCGGAAAGATCTGTACCGGGCAGCAGTTCCAGTCTGGGAAGCCCGGTTGTCGTGGAGTGTGCTGTCATTGCATTGTTCAGCAACGCATCCAGCTGCGCCAGTGTAAATACACCTTCCGCTTTGCACGCCGCACCGATGGCCGCTTCAAAACGCGCTTCTTCCGGGACGATCAGTTCCTCTTCGGTCAGGCCGAACACATCCCGGATAGCCCGTATCACACCGGAGTTGCAGGTCACGCCGCCGCAGAATACCACAGGTTTACAGATCGGCAGCCGCCGCACGATGGTCACCTTATAGTTCCGAATCATGGCATAACACAACCCCAACAGGATATCCGGCGTGGAAACTCCTTCCTGCTGGCGGTGAATGATATCCGTTTTGGCAAAGACCGCACACCGACCGGAAAGGCGGGGGACACTCTGTGCCTGCTCTACCAGCGCAGAATAATCCTCCAGCTTGCAGCCCACACGGGACATCTGATCCTCAAAAAAGGAACCGGTACCGCCTGCACAATGCTCGTTGGCCGCAAACTGCGGGGTCCGGCTCTGGACTTCCGTGATGAACCGCGCGCCCTGACTGCCAATTTCAATGACCGAACCCACCTGCGGAATGATCCAGCGCACACCCTCGACGATAGCTGGGATATCGCCTAAAGAGGGAATGGCTGAATCTTGCTCCAGCAGAGCCTCCGTGTTGCTTCCGGTCACACAGAGTGAAAACGGAGTATCCATCGCCAGTTCCAACGTGGAAAGAGCCTTTTTCAGGCAGACAAAAGGGTTGCCGTGATGCACCGCCATCCACTGCTTTTCAATTTCTTGATTTTTTAACAGCACCAACTTTACCGTTGATGTACCGATATCCATTCCCAACGAAAGCATTGTGTCACTCCTTCGATATCAACCCTGAACGTTATAGGGTTTGACATTTCAAACTTTATACCGTATAATAATGATGCCTTTTAATTAGACATCTCTAACCAAGAGTTTAACACAACTACCTCGGAGTGTCCGTTGTTATGGCAACGGCAAAGTAAATTTTAAGATGGAGCAATATTATTCAATTTTACAGCAATGCGGCATGTTCAACGGCATCCAGCCACGAAAATATAGGGAAGTCCTTCGTTGCTTGAATGCGACTGTCCGTGAATATCCTCGTGGTGCGCACATCGTCGAGCTGGGTGAGCAGAGCCACAATACGGGTGTTCTGCTGGATGGCACGATAGAAGAATTTTTGTATGATGAAAATGGCAATCAAATCAGCATCTGCCGTTTTTGTCCCGGAGAAGTATTTGGTGCAGAACTGGCCTGTACTGGCTGGACGACAAGTCCGGTCTGTCTGCGTGCCAGTTCGGACTGTACCGTAATGCTGCTGGATTTCAGCGCATTGATGTCACAGAAAACGCTGTCCTGTCCCTGCCGGATGCAAGTCACAGCAAATCTTATGCAGGATATGGCGCAGCAGCTTCTCTTTTTTAACACCAAAGTGCGTATTTTAGCACAAAAACGGCTTCGAGATCGTCTGAAGATTTATCTTCAAACCTTGACACCCGATGAAAAAGGCTGTTACAGTCTACCCTACACCCGGACAGAACTGGCAGATTTCCTCTGTGTGGACCGCAGTGCTCTTTCCCGTGAGCTGTGCCGGATGCGCGATGAGAGGATCCTTGATTTTTCCGGTGCAAAGATTCACCTGTTGAACCCAACGTTTTTGTATGGTTGGAACTGACAGTACTTCTAAATCTATGAAAAAAATTGTCTGCCTAACATTTTTGTTCGACAGACAATTACTTTTCAATCTTCTAGTGTACGACTACCGGACACATTCTTCAAATATTTCTCCGAGTCACCGTTCAGAATCAAATCCGCGTAGCTCAGCGGATCGTTGTAGATGAGGTAGTCCAGTTCCGTCCTCTGCGCCATAGTCACGTCCAATTCATCCTCGACCCCGGTGCAGTCGATGGAGATCATTCTCCCATCCCGGAGCAGCAGCTCCACGCAGCCGGTGTCCATGTTGAAATGGCAAGCTCTTGCATCGTATTTCATGTTCGTATCCTTTCCGCCTTACGGCACCTTTACAGTTGTGACTTTTGTGATACGTCTTTTTTGATAAGGTTTTGGACACACAGCCGTCGGGAAGGAGCCTTCATTTTGCTTTCCGAAGAAAACAAAAAATCCGAACCCTTCTCCTATTGAGAAAAGGTTCGGATTTTCATTGTTTGGTGCGGATAAGAGGACTTGAACCTCCACCGAGTTGCCCCGATTAGAACCTGA
>OGZT01000742.1_pt1 | contig 25046 bp, 20 predicted proteins | sample 1576891 | NCBI WGS metagenome assembly OGZT01 (sample SAMEA3541521, study PRJEB24748) | human gut metagenome | biome: human gut; feature: human-associated habitat; material: faeces | place: China | collected 2012 | reverse complement strand
TGACTCAGGTTATGGGATGTGGTATCCAGAAAGGTGCCGGCGAGAAATATCGTGGAGTTGAGATGGACGTAACCGTTCTTCCAAAGGTAAAAGTAGAAGTTATCGTAGGAAATATTCCGGTTGAGAAAGTCATCGAAACAGCATCCAAGACACTGTATACAGGACATGTCGGTGATGGTAAGATCTTTGTATACAACGTGCAGAAAGTAGTAAAAGTACGTACAGGAGAAGAAGATCTTGAAGCATTGAAAGATGTAGAATAATACTTGAGTAAAAAAAATAATCTCCGAAAAGCAGTAAAGACTGTTTTTCCGGAGATTATTTTTTATGATTATTGAACAATTTTTAAAAGAATTTTTTTATAAGTAAAAGAGTATTCTTATATATTATTATATTTAATAAGTAGAAACAGCGTTAAAATCGACACAGGATGGTAAAAATGACCTAAAAATTTTTTAGGAGATTTTTTGATTTGAAAAGAAAAATGTGAAAAAAATACTATTTTATGTAAAGAGAGTTAAATAAATATAAAATTTTTCTTTAAAAACCTAAAAAAATGTGATATAGTGTAATACAACATATGATATTGAAATTCAGGAGGGAGAATTAAGAATGAACAATTATATGTATCTGGTTCCAGTTGCAGCTGTCATTGCTCTTCTTTTTGCAGCATACCTTGCAGCAAAGGTTAGCAAGCAGGATGCCGGAACTGAAAGAATGAAGGAAATCGCCGGTGCGATCGCAGAAGGTGCACGTGCTTTCCTGACAGCAGAGTACAAGATCCTTATTGTATTCGTAGTAGTACTTTTCGTACTGATCGGATTAGGAGTAGGTAATTGGGTAACAGCAGTTTGCTTCGTAGTTGGTGCTCTGTTCTCAACAATCGCAGGTTACTGCGGAATGACAGTTGCTACTAAGGCAAATGTCAGAACAGCTAACGCAGCTAAAGAGAGCGGAATGAACAAAGCTCTTTCCATCGCATTTTCCGGTGGTGCCGTTATGGGTATGTGTGTTGCTGGACTTGGTGCACTTGGTGTCAGCCTTGTGTACATCGTAACTAAGAATGTAGATGTATTATTTGGGTTCAGCCTTGGTGCTTCTTCCATCGCATTGTTTGCACGTGTTGGTGGTGGTATCTATACAAAGGCAGCAGACGTTGGAGCTGACCTTGTAGGTAAAGTAGAAGCAGGTATCCCGGAAGATGACCCGCGTAACCCGGCTGTTATCGCTGACAACGTTGGAGATAACGTAGGTGACGTAGCTGGTATGGGAGCTGACCTTTTCGAGTCTTACTGTGGGTCTCTGATCTCAGCACTGACACTTGGTGTTGCAGTAAGCGAAGTTTCAGGAGTATTATTCCCACTTGCAATCGCAGGATGCGGACTGATCGCTTCTATCCTTGGAACATTCTTCGTAAGAGGCGGAGAGAACACAAATCCTCAGAAAGCTCTTACAAAAGGAAGCTATGCTTCTTCAGCAATTGTAATCATTGCTTCTTTAGCACTTAGCTGGGTGCTTTTCGGAAACATGAACGCAGCAATCGCAGTTATCGCTGGTCTGGTTGTTGGTGTTATCATTGGTAACATCACAGAGTACTACACATCAGCAGATTACAAACCGGTTAAAGGAATCGGAGAGCAGTCTGAGACAGGTGCAGCTACAACAATCATCAGTGGTCTTGCAGTTGGTATGAAATCAACAGCTATCCCGCTGCTTCTGATCTGTGTTGGTATTTTTGTTTCTTATAATGTATTTGGTCTGTATGGAATTGCTCTTGCAGCAGTTGGTATGCTTTCTACAACAGGAATCACTGTTGCAGTTGATGCATATGGTCCGATCGCAGACAACGCTGGTGGTATCGCAGAGATGTCTGGTCTTGATGAGTCCGTTCGTGACATCACAGATAAGCTTGACTCTGTAGGTAATACAACAGCAGCTATGGGTAAAGGATTTGCTATCGGTTCTGCAGCACTTACAGCTCTTGCGCTGTTCGTATCTTATGCAGAGACAGTTGGTCTGAAATCCATCAACCTTCTTGACTACAAAGTAATCATCGGTATCTTTATCGGTGGTATGCTTACATTCCTTTTCTCAGCATTTACTATGGAGTCTGTATCTAAGGCTGCATACTCAATGATTGAGGAAGTTAGACGTCAGTTCCGTGAGAAACCAGGCATCATGAAAGGGGAAGAGAAACCTGACTACAAGTCATGCGTTGCTATTTCTACAACAGCAGCACTTCACGAGATGCTTCTTCCAGGTCTGATGGCAGTTATCGTTCCTGTAGTAGTAGGTGTTCTTCTTGGAGTTGATGCTCTTGGCGGACTTCTTTCAGGATCCCTCGTAACAGGAGTTCTTATGGCCATCTTCATGTCAAATGCAGGTGGTGCATGGGATAACGCTAAGAAGTATATCGAAGAAGGAAACCACGGCGGAAAAGGTAGTGAGGCTCATAAGGCAGCCGTTGTTGGAGATACTGTAGGAGATCCGTTCAAGGATACATCAGGTCCGTCCATCAACATCCTGATCAAACTTATGACAGTTGTATCACTTGTATTCGCTCCACTGTTCCTTTCTATCGGAGGACTTCTGTAATACCTTTGTAATCCATATATGGATGATATTAAGAATATAAGTTGAAAGAAAACGTTTTCCGGGGATTTCCCCGGGGGACGTTTTCTTTTTTCTGTGTTGCTTTTACTTGTTTTGTTATATAACTATAAAACTGGCTTGTATAAATATTTTAAAACTGGATATATCTAACAGACCAGGGCGCTGATATAATAAGGCGGTATGTTGGGGAAATTCACTTACAAGTCTGACATTAGCTGTCAGATTATTACTCAACATAAGAGATAACAAACAGGAGATTTACAAAATATGAAAAACGAAAGTATCAGCACAAAGAAAATCGTAATGACTGCATTTTTTGCAGCTATTATTTATTTGGGAATCCAGTCTTTCCGTATTCCGCTTCCGGCGGCTGTCGGAACACCATTTCTGCATTTCGGACACATTTTCGTAATGCTTGCAGTATTAATGCTTGGACCTAAGCTTTCAACTGTGGCAGGAGTTCTCGGACTTCTCGTCTTTGATGTATTGAATGGTTATATTCAGGCAATCCCGAATGTATTTGTCAGCACAATTATCAAATGTCTGCTTGTGGGCATGATTTTTCAGTCTCTGAAGAAAAAAGCGCAGGGAGATGCGAAGAAGGAATATGGTTATGCAGTCCTCTGTGCGGCTATCTACGGCATTACGAACATCATCGTAGACTTTATCTGGTCAACAGTTGAACTGGTTGTTCTCGGAAGTTCCTGGAGTGCAGCGTTGGCAGCAGAGATCACATCTATCCCGGCTACGATCATCAATGCCGGATTCACAGTAGTGGGAATTGCGATTCTGTATGTTCCAGTAAAGAAGGCTTACAAGAGAATCCTTGGAGCATAAGAATCAGGATTCAGATTATTTGTGCCAGGCACTTATAGAGGTAGTTTCAAGGTCATTTGTGCCAGGCGCTTATTAAGGAGATTTCATAAGTTGGATATTATAAAGATACAGAAATTATTGAGGGAAGCAAAAATGGACGGCTGGTTATTTACAGATTTCCAAGGCCATGACTTTATCACGAAAGAGTTTCTTAAGCTTGAAAATCGTTTCTGCACAAGAAGGCTGTTCTATCTGATTCCGACGCAGGGTGAACCAGTCAAGGTGCTCTCAGCAATTGAGCCGCTTCTCCTTGATCATCTACCGGGGAAGAAAATATTATATCAAGGGATCGAAGGACAGAAGAAAGTGCTGTCAGAATTATTGAAGCTGGGTATGAAGATTGCCTGCCAGTACTCTCCGGGTGGAAATGTCCCGACAATCAGCTCTATGGATGCCGGCCTGATCGAGTATCTTAGAACTTACGGAATCGAGCCGGTTACAAGTGCAGATCTGATGCAGCATTTCGGTGCAGTACTAACGGAACATCAGATAGAAACACACCGACAGGCCGGAGTTATCATACATAAGATCCTTACTGATACATTTTCTTGGATCCGGGAGAAGATAGATGCGGGAACTTATATTGATGAGTATGCAATGCTTCAGAAGATGCAGGAGCTGATCAGACAGGAAAACATTTATATGGATTCTCCGCCATTTTTCGGTATTGATGAACATGCATGTGATCCGGGGTATGAACCAAATGAAAATGATTCGAAGCAGATCCGTGAAGGCAGCAGATTGATCATAGATATTGCCGGACGTCTTCCGGAAGAGGATGCGGTATATTATGATGTATCCTGGTGTATGAATGTCGGAGAGAAGATTGAGCCGGAGTACAAGAAATGGTTTCAGATAGTATATGATGCACGTGAAGATGCAAGACAGTTTATTCAGGCGAGATTAGATGAAGGAGAAACTGTCAGAGGATATGAAGTAGACCGCAGGCTGAAAGAACGGTTTGAACAGCTTGGATGTGCACAGTATCTGATGCACCGGACAGGACATAATATCGGTCATAGATGTCATGGAATCGGAGCAAATCTGGATGATTATGAGACACATGATGACCGCTGTCTGCTTCCAGGGACGATGTTTTCCATAGAGCCGGGACTGTATACAGAGAAGTATGGTGTAAGACTGGAATATGATGTTCATATTACTTCGGAGAGAGAAACGAAAGTGTACGGACCGGTACAGGATGAGATTCTTGTGATTTGATCAAGGGTTAAAGGAATATAGTTCACCATAGTTTCAAACTATGACAAATGCATAAATTTATATATTTTTCAAAATAAGCATGGGATGATAAGATGATTGCAGATAAAACGTTACTGTTCACACGATGTGCGACCAGCAACGCATCTCGCCATTTTAAATCGCCTTTGGCGATGGGGCGAGATGCATTCAAGCCAAAACATGCATCCTCCGTGTCAATCAGCGAAGTGATTGACACGGGAGTGAACAGTAACGATAAAACATCACTTACAAAAATAAAAGGAGAATTAATTTATGAGTAAATATCAGACACCATGCAGATACGATTTTGTGGGAAGTTTTTTGAGACCGGAAGAGGTTAAAAAAGCGAATGCAGATTATCAGGAAGGAAAGATCAGCGAAGCAGAAAAGAATCAGATCATTGATAAAGCGGTTACAGAAGTTGTAGCAAAGCAGAAAGAGCTTGGATTTCATGTGATCACAGACGGAGAGTTCAGAAGAACTTACTGGCATCTGGATTTTATGTGGGGATTTGAAGGTGTCGGTCATGAACAGACCGGCAGCGGGGTACAGTTTGATGGAGAGCTGGCCTCACTGGAAGATACTTATTTGACAGGAAAGATAAAGGCAAAGGCGCATCCGTTTGTAGAACATTTCAAATTCCTGAAACAGTTTGAGGATGAGAACACAGTTGCAAAATATACAATTCCGGCGCCGGCGCAGATGTTCCAGCAGATGATTATTCCGGTCAACTATAAAAATACGAGAAAATATTATGAGACAAACAAAGAACTGATCCACGACATTGGAACAGCTTATCAGGAAGTGATCCGTCAGTTCTATGAAGCAGGATGCAGAAATCTTCAGCTTGACGACTGTACCTGGGGAGCAATTGTCGGAGATGCGGCAAAGCAGAGATACAAACTTCTTGGAACGGATATTGAAGATGTGAAAAAAGAGCTTCTTGAAGTGAATAACCTTGCACTGGAAGGAAAACCGGAGGATATGGTAATCACTTCCCACATCTGCAGAGGAAATTATCATTCAACATTTTTTACAAGTGGACCATATGATTCTGTAGCAGATTATGTCTTTGCAAAAGAAAATGTGGATGCATTATTCCTTGAATATGATGATGCAAGATCCGGCGGATTCGCTCCGCTTGCAAAGGTGTCTCCGGATAAAAAAGTGGTATTAGGGTTAATTACAACGAAGACACCTCAGCTCGAGGAGAAAGAAGTTGTGATCAAGAGAATTCATGAAGCTGCAAAATATATCCCATTAGACAGACTTTATCTCAGTCCACAGTGTGGGTTCGCTTCCTGTGAAATCGGAAACAAACTGACAGAAGAGGAACAATGGGCAAAGTTAAAGCTTGTGAAAGAAATTGCAGAAGAAGTCTGGGGAGAGTAATAAGAGTTGAGTTGCTGCTTATACAGAGTGTAAACGGCAACTCAATTTTTATGCACAATACTTCTTCAACATTCTTCTGGCTATTTTTTCATCTTCTCCATGAATAACGAGGAGAAACGGAAGACCAAGCTGGATCGTGGCAAGTTCAGAAAGCTCTTTTCCATTGATATCTACGCGATTGTGGTTCTCAAGATCCTGGATGCGCACATCCGAAGAAAGATTTTTACAAGTGTGTGAAAAAGTGAGAAATTGTCCGGTTGTGAGAAATTTAATGTTTTGCTTGATCATGATATCGCCCCTCGTAAATGAATGTGTTTGATTTTTTCGTCATTCAGTATATAATAAATAACAAAGAAATAAAAATACATATTTGTTATAACAGATATACATTTTTTATATAAGTTATCAGATGTGGTTTGACTCCCACCTCTGCAGGTGGAGAGTAACAGATTAGTGTCAGTTTAGGGGGGACTTATGGAAATTACTTATGATTATTACCGGATTTTTTATTATGTAGCAATGTATAAGAGCTTTTCTAAAGCGGCGAAAGTATTGATGAGCAACCAGCCGAATATTACTCATTTTATGAATAATCTGGAGAATCAGCTTGGGTGTAAATTGTTTGTCAGATCTAATCGAGGAGTTACGCTTACAGCGGAAGGAGAGAAGCTGTATCAGCATGTTTCTGTTGCATATCAGCATCTTCATGCGGCTGAAGCGGAGCTTGCAATGGAGCGAAGCATGGAGAGCGGAAGTATCACGATCAGTGCGAGTGAGATTGCACTTCATCTTTTACTTCTTCCTATACTGGGGCGCTTTCATAAGCAATATCCGGGTGTTCGGCTGAGACTTCTGAATCATTCCACGCCGGAGGCAGTTGAGTCCGTCAAGAACGGACTGGCGGACTTTGCAGTTGTGACTACGCCGCTTCAGGCAAAGAAGCCGTTGAAAAGTACTTCTTTGATGTCTTTTAAGGAAATTGCAGTGGGAGATCATTCTTTTCAGGGGAAAGAAAAACCAATAAGGCTGAAAGACTTAATTGAGAATCCGTTGATTTCTCTTGGGCAGGGAAGCACAACCTATGAGTTCTATTCCAAATTTTTCCTGGAGAATGATCTGGTTCTATCTCCGGATACGGAAGTTGAGACGATCGATCAGGTGTTGCCGCTTATTATGAATGGACTGGGCATTGGATTCCTTCCGGAGCTGTTCGTAAGACCAGTGATCGAGGAAGGAAAGGTCTGTCAGATTCCACTAAAGGAGAATATTCCGGAGAGAGAAATCTGTCTGGTTGAGAATCATACATTTCCACCAAGCATTGCGGCGGATATGTTCAAAAAAATGTTAGTTCTGAAATAAGGCATTTTTTTAAGAAGATATTATGGATTCAATCTATTCCTATGTAGAAAATATATATCAGATATGTGAATAAAACAGTATGCGCCGGTTTGACTTTAGAACCGGCGCTTTCTATATTAATAAGTAGGATTTTGTTCTGTTTTAACAGGCGAAAAACAAGAAATAACAAAGGAAGTGTGAGTATGCAGACAGTATTACCACGTGAAGAAGCTGTAGAAGGAGTTATATCTAAGGTTCTTGAGTCACAAGAGGCCTGTGATCGGCTAAATGAAGTATTTTATGAGCATTTGGAAAATTATCAGGAGATAAATGACGATGGCGACAGACATTTTGCAGAGGTCTTGCTCCAGGCGTATAAAAATGGAGATGTCAGCGCGTTGCTACTTGAATTGTGCGGAGGAAGTATGTTTGATTTGCTTCGGGACGCATATCTGATTCCAAAGAAATTTCATGGAAAATCAGGAGAGAATCCGGTTCTCCTGACGGATGTGAACGGAAAGCTTCTGGAGAGTAAGAAAAGGGAAGTAACAGCTCGTGAATATGAAAAGTTCCATGAGACGTACAGGCAACATCAATGTGCACCGAGATCAAAACTGTATCTTGCTGACGGATATGACATAGTTCGTTCCTATACAGAGGGCATGCAGATTCAGGAGAAAAAAGAGAACAAGAAGCGTGGCGTGATGGCGTTATATGCATTACCGGATACCAGAAAGCTTGGACTGACAGAAGCACAGGCCTATGCAGTTGTCTGGGATACTTTCCAGAAGATTCAGAAACAGGCTCCGAGAGTAGAAGTTTATTATGGGCAGGATACCGGTGAGAAGCGTCAGAAAGGATTTGACGAGATAGGGGTTTTACTTCCAATTCATGGATTTGAGAAACGAATGCTTCATCATTTGGATGAGATTGATGGGATTGTTCTTTCATGCAGAGAGAAGATGATGAAAAAGGCCGGAGCGGAAAGCCTTGACCTGGAATAAAGAGGAAGTGAATGAGATGCAGACACAGAAAATAAGAAAAAATCATATGGATATTCTCTGGCATGAATATACAGATAAAGGTGGAGAAGAAACACCGGTAACACAAGCAAGTTTGACGGAGAAAGCATCAATTGTCGGAAGAGTGGGGATTATGCTTCTCTCCTGTGGAACCGGAGCTTGGAGAGTGAGAAGTTCTATGAATGCTCTGGCAGAAGAGATGGGGATAACGTGTACAGCGGATATTGGTCTGATGTCGATTGAGTATACCTGTTTTGACGGTGACGACGGATTCACGCAGTCCTTGTGTCTGACGAATACGGGCGTGAATACATCAAAATTAAACAGGTTGGAGCACTTTATCCGTGAATTTGAGCAGGGAGAACAGGAAATGTCCGGAGAAGAACTGCATAAGCTGCTAGATCAGATTGAAGAGATTCATGGACTCTATTCTCCAACTGCATTGGGAATGGCAGCAGCATTGGCATGCGGTGGATTTACATTTCTGCTTGGCGGTGGATTGATTGAAATGTTCTGTGCCTTTGTCGGTGCAGGGATTGGAAATTTTATCAGGTGTAAATTGAGTAAACATCATTTTACATTGTTTTTGTGCATAGCCTCATCTGTTTCAGCAGCCTGTCTGGTTTATGCGGGACTTTTGAAAGCAGCAGAACTTTTGTGGGCAATTTCAATTCAGCATGAGGCGGGCTATATTTGCGCAATGCTATTTATTATTCCTGGTTTTCCTTTCATCACAAGTGGAATTGACCTTGCAAAATTGGACATGCGTTCTGGCATGGAACGACTCATGTATGCACTGATTATTGTTTTGGTAGCTACAATGTCTGCATGGATCATGGCGTTGATCTTAGGATTACAGCCGGTGGATTTTCTGAAGCTTGACCTGACGCAGGCAGAATGGATTGTTTTCCGTCTGCTTGCAAGCTTTTGTGGTGTGTTTGGATTCTCGATTATGTTCAACAGCCCTACGCGCCTTGCGGCAGTGGCGGCAGGAATCGGTGCGATTGCCAATACACTGCGATTGGAACTGGTTGATCTGACGGCATTGCCTCCGGCGGCAGCAGCATTTGTCGGAGCATTAACAGCCGGACTTCTGGCAACTATGATTAAAAATCAGGTTGGATATCCGAGAATTTCTGTCACGGTTCCGTCGATTGTAATCATGGTTCCTGGATTGTATCTGTACCGTGGATTTTATAATCTGGGAACAATGAATCTTTCTACATCAGCTTCCTGGTTTGCGGCGGCAATATTGATTGTTGCAGCTCTTCCGTTAGGGTTGATCTTTGCAAGAATTCTTACGGATAAGACATTTCGGTATTGCACGTAAGGAGAATACATACAAAAAAGGAACAGCTCTTTGTGAACTGTTCCTTTTTCAAATAAAATAGAAAGGAATTTATTTCTTTTTATCTTTTTTCTTGTCTTTGTCTTTCTTCTTTCCGGAAGATTTCTCGTTGTCTTTATCCTTTGCTTTCACAGAGATTTTCTTATCTGCTTCAGCTTCCGGCTGATATCCGTTGATATCATATTTCTTCTCATATTCCTCAAAGGCTGTAAGATAAGTTTCATCCTTCAGCTTGCGGACACTCTTTGTATATTCATGAATATCAAAGTTAGAAGAATCAAGCTCGAGAATCGCTACAGCAATGTTAGAACAGTGCGCTGCGATACGCTCGTAGTTTGTAAGCAGGTCATTAAAAGCAAATCCGGTATTCAGATCACACTGACCATTTCTAAGTCTCTTAATGTGACGAAGTTTCAGATCATTACAGAGAATACCAATCAGTTCGCGCAGAGGTTCAACCTTTGCAGCAGTCTCAAGATCTTCATCTACAAAAGAATTTACTGTAAGATCAACAATCTCAACCAATGCCTTCTCAAGCACATTCAGCTCATAAGTAGCAGATTCAGAGAATGTACGGGACTTTTCGTGAAGTTCCTGGGCAACTCTGGAAATGTTGACTGCGTGGTCACCAAGTCGCTCGAAGTCACTGATCGTATGAAGGAACTTGGAGGTCTGCTTCGCCTGATCAGGTGTCATATCATGCATACTTAACTGCATCAGATAAGTACCAAGTTTATCCTCGTACTTGTCGATCATGTTTTCCTTTTCCTGGATCTTATTGAACTTGCTGTCGCTAAAGTCTGTCAGAAGTTCGAAAGCGCGCATGAGATTCTTGCGGGCATTCTTCGCCATACCGTTAACAGCCATCTGACTCTGACTGATCGCCAGCGGCGGGTAATCCAGAAAACGTTCCTCGAGCAGATCAAAATCAGCCTGCTCTTCGTTGTCTTCGTCTGTATCCTTGATCAGGAAGAAGACAAGCTTCTCAATCTTGCTGATAAATGGAGCAAGGATCAGGATCGTAGCGATACGGAATACTGAGTTCAATAAAGCAATGCTGACAGGACTCATGACCATGTCCATAAATGTAAAGTGGACAACAGCATTTACTGAGTAAAATACGATAGACCAAAAGATCATTCCGAACAAGTCATTCAGCAGGTAAATAAGTGCTGTACGCTTTCCGTTCTTGTTTGTACCGATAGAAGAAAGCAGTACAGGACAGGCAGCTCCGACACCGATACCCATTGTAATAGGAAGTGCGGCAGCAAATGTAATAGAGCCTGTGATTGATAATGCCTGAAGAATACCGACAGATGCAGATGCACTCTGAAGCACTGCAGTAAATGCGATACCAACAAGGATACCCATGAATGGATTCTTAAACATTGTCAGAAGGCTGACAAAATGTGGGTTCTCTTTCAGAGGTGAAACCGCACCACTCATTGTCTGCATTCCGAACATCAGGATCGCAAAACCAAGCATAATGTCACCGATATCGGAATAAGGTTTCTTCTTTACAAATGTACGGAAGATGATACCGATGATCGCAACGATCGCAGAGATTGTCGCGGTGGACAGAAGCTGCGCGATGCCACTGGAGCCATCAATGTAAGAAAGACATAAAATCCAGCCTGTGATACTTGTTCCAATGTTGGCACCCATAATGATTCCGATTGCCTGAGCAACTTTCATCATACCGGAGTTTACGAATCCTACGACCATAACAGTAGTAGCTGATGACGACTGAATGATCGCTGTTACGACTGTACCCAGCAGCAATCCTTTGATTGGGGAGTTTGTGAGCTTGTATAAGATAAGTTCCAGTTTGTTACCGGCAACCTTCTTAAGACTGTCTCCCATGAGTGCCATTCCGTACAGGAAGAGGGCAACTCCGCTGAGCAAGGACAAAACCATTGTAATTCCCATTTTCTTTTTTCCTTTTTCTTAAGTTATTAAGTTGACATGTTACGTCTTGCAAAAATTACGTACATGGCTATTATAAAACACTTTACCCGGAGTTTACAATTATTTTCTTTAAACTTTACAGAAAAATATTGATTGCAAATTGCAGAAAAATTGTAGGGATAAACAAAATGTTGATCTTAAGCAAAAAAATCCTTGACTTGTCCGTGGATAATTTCCATCAGATGAGTTCTCGCTTCCACGCTTGCCCAGGCAATATGTGGCGTGATCAGCAGGCGCTTGCTGTCTTTGAATTGAACCAATGGATTATCTGCGGACATTGGTTCCTCACAAAGGACATCTAATCCTGCTGCGGCAATCTGATTCCTGACCAGTGCATTATATAATGCCTGCTCATCGACGATCGGTCCTCTTCCGAGATTCAGGAAAATACAGGAAGATCTCATTTTTTCAAACGCTTTGCTGTTGATCAGTCCTTCTGTATGCTCGTTGAGTGGAGCGTGGACGGAAATAATATCAGACTGCGTAAGCAATGTCTCAAAGTCAACCTGTTCATAACCTTCCTGCGCCGGAGCACCGGAGGCGGAGTAGTAAATGACCTTCGCTCCGAACGCACGCGCAACCTCAGCGACACGTCTGCCAATCGCTCCAAGTCCAATGATCCCCCAGGTTTTTCCATGGATTTCTGTGAAATGTTCTGCAAAATGAGTGAAAGAGACATCATTTACATAGCGCTCTTCTTTCACATAATCATCATAATAGCGCAGCTTTTCTAATAGAAAGAGAAGCATTGCAAATGTGTGTTGTGCGACAGTCTCTGTAGAGTAGCCGGCAACATTTCTCCAGGTAATTCCTTTTGAATCAAGATATTCCTTATCCAGGTTGTTCGTGCCTGTGGCTGTGACACAGACAAGTTTCAGATTCTTCGCAATTCCAATGGTCTGCTCATTGACCGGAACTTTATTTAATATAATCACATCGGCATCCGTGACACGCGCCGGGACTTCTTCCGGTGAAGAAAAGCTGTACTTTACAACTTCGCCGAGTTCATCATATGCGGAAAGATCAATATCCTCTCCAATTGTTTTGACATCTAAAAATACAATTTTCATTTAAAATCTCCTTGTTTCATAATCAGTATTAATTATTTTATCGTAACTGTTCAGAGCCAACCTCCAAAATGCTACGCATTTCGTCGGTGTGGCGTATCCGCCAAATAAAATTTCAAAAACAGTCTTAAAAATGCAAGCATTTTACACCTGTTTTATGAAATTTTGCTTGGCTCTGAACAGTTACATTTTATCATAAAAAGAACATAATTTCCTATATTTTACCACATACTAATCAAAAAATGATTATGGAGGAAATGTGCCATGAAAGCCACAGGGATAGTCCGGAGAATAGATGATCTTGGAAGAATCGTAATTCCGAAAGAAATAAGAAGGACATTGCGGATCCGCGAAGGTGATCCACTGGAAATTTTTACAGACAGAGAAGGAAAGGTGATTTTAAAGAAATATTCTCCAATCGGTGAATTAGGAACACTGGCAGGGATTTATGCAGATAGTCTTTCAAAGACACTTGATTGTACAGTCTGTATCACTGATACAGATCAGGTGATCGCGGCAGCAGGAAACGGGAAGAAAGAACTTCAGGAAATGCTGTTGAGTGCAGAGCTGGCAGAAGTGTTTCAACAAAGAAAGACCGTGTTGACAAAGAGCAGTGACGTTGAGTTTGTAGCAATTACAAAAGACAGAAGTGAATACAGAGAGGAAATAATCAGTGTTATTCTCAGTGAAGGTGATATTGCAGGCGGAGTGATCTTTCTGCAGAAAAATGAGAAAAAGCATTTTGGAGAAATGGAAAAGAAGTTTGCGTCGGGTGTGGCAGATCTTCTTGGGAGGCAGTTGAGCTAAAAGCGTCATATTTTTCCAGAGGGATGCATAGAATAGTATCAGTGGAAAACCGGACATGCATCGAAAGGAAAAGAAAATGAGAGAAAATCATGGAAAAAAAGGGATAATATACGCAGAAAATCTGGTGAAGGCATTACTTTGCGCCTATCTGGTCACAGGAATGTTTCTGTTAATTCTTGCACTTCTCCTTTACAAAGCAGGATTGAGTGAAGAAAATGTAAATCTGGGAATTATTCTCATCTATGTAATAGGAACTTTTTCCGGAGGTTTTGTGATGGGAAAACTGGAAGGCCAAAAGAAGTTCCTTTGGGGGCTTGGAACCGGTGTGGTTTATTTTGTTTTATTACTGATCATCTCATTTGGAATGTACCGTGAGGTTTCATCGGGGGCAGGAGATTTGTTTCTGACATTTGTACTTTGTACCGGAGGTGGAATGCTTGGCGGGATGGTCGCATGAAGAAAAACCCGACGGATGTGTGAAAAAATACTTTAAAAACCTGGCTGTGTGTGCTATAATAGCGAAAGCAATATGTGCGAAGTTAGGAGGAGTAAAAATGAAACACATTAAAACACTGAATACACAGACACTGAACAACACAGTTAAAAAAGGTGGATGCGGTGAGTGCCAGACATCTTGCCAGTCTGCATGTAAGACATCCTGTACAGTAGGAAACCAGACTTGCGAAAACGCAAAATAAGAAAACCTGAAAATGAAGATTATGTTGCTGCAGAGTTGCTTTGAGCGGTGATACTGCCTGCAATTATGCGAAAAACAGCAACAGGATTACAGGTGAGGCAGCGGTGCAAATCGCTGCCTTAAGCATGTTTTAGACGTATCTGCTTAGAGCTGCCTTGGGGAAAGAATCCGGCTTTGAACAGTTACAAATAGATTTACAAATACATATAGAAAGCGAGGTATCCACGTGATACATCAGTACCAAAATAATGGATATAATATCGTCCTTGACGTGAACAGTGGGGCTGTACATGTTGTGGATCAGGAAGCGTATGACGTTATCAAAGTGCTTAATCGCATGAATGAAGATCATACAGTGGAGACATTGAAGGCTCCGGAGACAGCAGAAGCATTGAAAAAGGAACTCGGAGAGAAATACTCTGAGACAGATCTGATCGATATTTTAGAGGCAGTAACAGAACTGACGGAGCAGGGACGTCTGTTTACAAAAGATATTTATGAGAGCTTTATCGACGTTGTAAAGCAGCGTAAGACAGTTGTTAAGGCGTTATGCCTTCATATTGCACATGACTGTAACCTTGCATGTAAGTACTGCTTTGCAGAAGAGGGAGAATACCATGGCCGCAGAGCTTTGATGTCTTACGAGGTTGGTAAGAAAGCACTTGATTTCCTGATCGCGAATTCAGGAACAAGAAGAAATCTTGAAGTTGACTTCTTCGGTGGCGAGCCGCTGATGAACTGGCAGGTTGTCAAAGACCTGGTTGCTTACGGAAGAGAGCAGGAGAAGCTTCATGACAAGCATTTCCGTTTCACACTTACAACAAACGGAGTTCTTCTGAACGACGAGGTTCAGGAGTTCGTGAACAAAGAGATGGACAACGTTGTCATCAGTCTTGACGGAAGAAAAGAAGTCAATGACCAGATGCGCCCGTTCCGTAACGGAAAAGGAAGCTATGATCTGATCGTACCGAAGTTCCAGAAGCTGGCTGAGAGCCGTAACCAGGAGAAGTACTATATCAGAGGTACATTTACAAGAAATAACCTGGATTTCTCCAAAGATGTAGAACACTTCGCAGATCTTGGATTCAAGCAGATGTCTATTGAGCCTGTAGTAGGTGACGATACAGAACCATATGCGATCCAGAAAGAAGATCTTCCACAGATCTTTGAAGAATATGATAAACTCGCAAAATTCCTGATCGAGCGTGAGAAGAGCGGAAGAGGATTCAATTTCTTCCACTTCATGATTGATCTTGAAGGAGGACCGTGTGTGTCCAAGCGTCTGTCCGGCTGTGGCTCAGGTACAGAGTATCTGGCAGTGACACCTTGGGGTGATTTCTACCCATGTCATCAGTTTGTAGGACAGGAAGAATTCCTCATGGGAAATGTTGATGAGGGAATTACAAAATCGGAGATTGCGGAAGAATTCCGAGGATGCAGCGTATATTCCAAGGAAAGCTGTAAAACCTGCTTTGCCAGATTTTACTGCAGTGGTGGCTGTATGGCGAATTCTTACAAGTTCCACAATACGATCCATGATACTTACGAAGTGAGCTGTGAGATGGAGAGAAAACGTGTGGAATGTGCGATCATGATAAAGGCTGCCCTGGCGGATGAAGAACAATAAAATTACAGAGCAGTAGTCAAGAAAGGAAAGAAAGAGATGAAGAAAGGCAAGAGTATTCTAAGCCTCATTCTCGTAATCGCAGTTACAGCACTCTTCGGTATGACCTGTGTGCTTGGACTTGATTTAAAGGGAATGGGAGCTGCAAAGAACATCAATCTTGGTCTTGACCTGGAAGGTGGAGTCAGCATTACATATCAGGTAAAAGGTGACAAGCCATCTCAGGCAGACATGGATGACACCGTGTACAAGCTTCAGAAACGTGTGGAGCAGTACAGCACAGAGGCACAGGCTTATCAGGTTGGAGACAACCGTATCAGTATCGAGATTCCGGGTGTGAGCGACGCAAACAAGATCCTGGAAGAACTTGGACAGCCGGGATCACTGTACTTTATCAAGCATAAAGACAGTGAGGGGAATGAAAACTATTCCCTGACAGCTTCCGGATATACACTGAATAAGTCGATCGACGAACTGAAAGATACAGACTCCATCGTACTGACAGGTACAGAAGTAAAGACTGCTTCAGCCGGAGTGCTCAATGACTCAACAACAGGAAATAAAAAATATGGGGTTGATCTTGAACTGACAGATGAAGGTGCTGAGAAGTTCAAGACAGCAACAGAGGAAGCTTATAACAACAATCATGATACAATTGCTATTTACTATGATGGTGCTCTGATCAGTGTGCCAAGTGTAAATGCAGTGATCGAGAATGGAAAAGCTCAGATCTCAGGAAACATGGATTACGAAGAGGCTGATAACATCGCTTCTACGATCCGTATCGGTGGACTGAATCTGGAACTTGAAGAGCTGAGTTCAGAAGTCGTTGGTGCACAGCTTGGACAGGATGCACTGAAAGGCAGTTTGATCGCCGGAGCAATTGGTCTGGCAATCGTATGTGTATTCATGTGCTGGGTATATCTCCTTCCGGGACTTGCATCCAGCCTTGCACTGATCCTTTATACAGAGCTGATCCTGATCCTTCTGAATGCATTTGACATTACACTGACACTTCCGGGTATCGCAGGTATCATCCTCGGTATCGGTATGGCAGTAGATGCGAACGTTATCATCTTCGCCCGTGTGAAAGAAGAACTGACAGAAGGAAAGAGCGTACATGCTTCTCTGAAATCAGGATTCCAGAAAGCAATGTCCGCAATCGTTGACGGAAATATCACAACACTGATCGCAGCCGGTGTGCTGTGGCTTCGCGGAAGCGGTACTGTAAAGGGATTCGCCCAGACACTTGCACTTGGTATCGTCGTATCCATGTTTACAGCACTCGTGATCACAAGACTGATCATCTTTGCATTCTATGGAGCAGGTATCCGTAGCGAGAAAGTATACGGAAGACATCTGAAAGAACGTAAACCGGTTGATTTCCTTGGAAAGAAAAAGATCTTCTTCATTGTTTCCATTATCCTTTGTCTGGCCGGACCGGTCATGATGGGTGTGAACCATGCAAGAGGAATCGGTGCGATGAACTACAGCCTTGATTTCGTAGGCGGTACTTCAACAAATGTAACATTTGATAAAGAATATACACTCGAAGAGATCGACAGCCAGATGATCCCAAGTCTGGAAGAGATCACAGGAGATAAGAATATTCAGGTTCAGACAGTAAAAGAGAGCAACCAGGTAGTCTTCAAGACACAGACACTTGATCTTGAGAAACGTGAAGCACTTGCTTCATATTTAAATGAAAACTACGGTGTAGAGGCATCTGATATCGCAACAGAAAATATCAGTTCAACAGTAAGTTCCGAGATGAGAAGAGATGCGGTTATAGCTGTGATCATTGCTACAATCTGTATGCTGCTTTACATCTGGTTCCGTTTCAAAGATATTCGTTTCGCAACAAGTGCTGTTATTGCACTGATGCATGACGTACTTGTAGTTCTTGGATTCTATGTAATTGCAAGAGTATCTGTCGGAAATACATTTATCGCATGTATGCTGACGATTGTCGGATATTCTATCAACGGTACGATCGTTATCTTTGACCGTATCCGTGAGGCACTTGCAACAAAGAGCCGCACAGAAGATCTGAAGGATCTTGTAAACCGTTGCATCACTCAGACACTGACAAGAACAATCTACACAAACTTTACAACATTTGTCATGGTTGTTGCATTGTATATCCTTGGTGTAAGCTCCATTAAGGAATTCGCAGCACCACTGATGGTAGGTATCATCTGCGGTGGATATACATCCGTATGTATCACAGGCGCACTGTGGTATGTGATGAAGACAAGACTTGGCGAGGAAGCGAAGGCTGCAAGAATAGCTTCTGCCACAAAGACAGCGTCTGTAAAAGCAGCAGACAAGAAAGAAGGAGCTACTTCCACAGAGAGTAACGCAGCAGATACATCTGCAGATAACAGCTCCAAGAAGAAAAAAGGAAAGAAGACCTCTTTCAAGAACAAAAAGAGTAAAAAGCGCTAAGAAATAAAATCTGTCGTATCGGAAATGAAAAATGATTTTCGATACGGCAGATTTTTGTTATAATAAGAAGATACGATACTGACAGACAGGGAGGATGTTTGGATGGAAAAATGGTTCGTCACGATGAAAAAGGCGGATTTTAATGGAATAGCAGAGAAATATCAGATTTCCCCGATCATTGCACGACTGATGAGAAACCGTGATGTGATCGGAGATGAAGCAATTGATTTTTATCTGAATGGAACAGTGGAGGATCTGTATGACGGCTTACTGATGAAAGATATGGATCGTGCGGTAGATATTCTTAAGGAGAAAATAGAAGAGGGAAAGAAAATCCGTGTGATCGGTGATTATGATATTGATGGAGTCAATGCAACGTATATTTTGCAACAGGGGCTTGCAGGACTTGGGGCAGATGTGGATACGGATATTCCGGACAGGATCAAAGATGGATATGGATTGAATCAGATGCTGATCGACCGTGCACTGGAGGATGATGTAGACACGATCGTTACCTGTGATAATGGAATTGCGGCAATGAGCGAGATCGCTTATGGAAAAGAAAATGGGATGACGATCGTTGTGACAGATCACCATGAAGTTCCGTATCTGGAAGAAAATGGGAAGAAAAAGTATCTCCTGCCACCGGCGGATGCAGTGGTCGATCCGCACAGAGCAGACTGTGAGTATCCATTTAAAGGGCTGTGCGGCGCAGCTGTAGCGTATAAGCTGGTTGAGGTTTTGTACAGAGTGTCTGGAAAGTCAGAGCAGGAGGTAGAACATCTGCAGGATAACCTGATGGAAAATGTTGCGATCGCCACGATCGGGGATGTGATGGATCTGGTTGGAGAGAATCGAGTCTTTGTGAAAAAAGGACTTGAGCTTCTGAAGACAACGAAGAATGAAGGGCTTCACGCCTTGATGCAATGTACCGGGGTAGATACAGCGAACCTGAATACTTATCATATCGGCTTTGTGCTCGGACCGTGCATCAATGCCGGTGGAAGACTGGATACAGCCAAGCGTGCACTGGAACTCCTTAATGCATCAAACCGGAGAGAGGCAGTGACACTGGCAGCAGATCTGAAAGAATTAAATGACAGTCGGAAAGAAATGACCGAAGAAGGTGTAGAAGAAGCTGTCCGGCAGATTGAATCAAGTTCCTGGAAGGACGACCAGGTGCTGGTCGTGTATCTTCCAAAGTGTCATGAAAGTATCGCCGGAATTATTGCGGGAAGGATCAAGGAACGTTATTATCGTCCGACCTTTGTACTGACAAGGGGAGAGACAGGAGTAAAAGGCTCCGGACGGTCGATCGAAGCATATGATATGTTTGCAGAAATGAGCCGCTGCAGGGAATTATTTACGAAGTTTGGAGGACATAAGCTGGCAGCAGGACTTTCCTTAGAAGAGGAAAATGTCGAAGTTTTTCGGAAACGGATCAATGAACTTGCAGATCTGACAGAAGACGATCTTCAGATGAAGGTGTCGATCGACATGCGGCTTCCATTTCCATATATTAATGAAGAGCTGATCCATGAACTTAAGATATTGGAGCCTTTTGGAAAAGGCAACGGGAAACCGTTATTTGCAGAAAGTAAACTGCGTGTAATCCAGCCAAGGATCTTCGGAAAGAACCGGAATGTGCTGAAATGCAGACTGGAGGACCAGCAGGGAAATCAGATGGAAGCAGTTTATTTCGGAGAAGTGGAAGACTGTCTGCAGCAGATGGAAAAGAAGCAGATTATGTCTTTTACATACTATCCATCCATCAATGAGTACATGGGACGAAGAACAATTCAGCTTACAATTGTCAATTATCAGTAGATAATATCGAAAAAACCGTACAAATTGCTTAAAATGCAGAAGAATGGGAAGTTCTTATTTGAAAAAGGAAAAAATAGTGATATACTAAATCATATTAATTGTTCAGAACTAAGGATGAATGAAGGGGGAAGACGATATGGCAGGCACTCGGGAATATGAAGATCTGAATAAAAATCTGGAGATGGTGGACGGACATGCAGTAAAAGCACCAGAGGATTATCAGGATCCGGAGGAGTTATATCAGGCCTTAATAGCTCGTGTGCGTAAGTATCATCCTTCTGCGGATATTACGATGATTGAGAAGGCCTATCAGATAGGCAAAGAAGCGCATAAGGACCAGTTTCGTAAATCCGGAGAACCTTATATCATCCATCCACTCTGGGTGGCAATCATACTTGCAGATCTCGAGATGGATAAAGAGACGATCGTGGCAGGAATGCTTCATGACGTGGTAGAAGATACGACAATGACACTCGACGAGATCTCAACAGAGTTCGGCGAAGAGGTGGCACTTCTTGTAGACGGCGTTACCAAGCTGGGACAGTTGAACTATTCCAAGGACAAGCTGGAGGCCCAGGCAGAGAATTTGAGAAAGATGTTCCTTGCAATGGCGAAGGATATCCGTGTCATCATTGTAAAACTTGCAGACCGTCTGCATAATATGCGTACGATGGAGTTTATGACACCGGCGAAGCAGAAAGAGAAATCAAGAGAGACGATGGATATCTACGCTCCAATCGCCCAGCGTCTCGGTATTTCCAAGATCAAGACAGAACTTGATGATCTTTCTCTGAAATATTACCAGCCGGAAGTTTATAATCAGCTGGTGCATGATCTGAATGCACGCAAGACAGAGCGTGAAGAATTTGTGCAGCAGATCGTTGCAGAAGTATCAAAGCATATGAAGAATGCTGATATTGAAGCGAAAGTATACGGACGTGTAAAACATTTCTTCAGTATTTATAAGAAGATGGTGAATCAGAACAAGACACTGGATCAGGTGTATGACCTGTTCGCTGTCCGCATTATCGTAGATTCAGTGAAGGACTGTTACGCAGCACTCGGTGTGATCCATGAGATGTATACGCCGATTCCGGGGCGCTTTAAAGATTATATTGCTATGCCAAAGGCAAATATGTACCAGTCCCTGCACACAACGCTGATCGGACCGTCCGGACAGCCGTTCGAGATCCAGATCCGTACAGAAGAGATGCATAAGACAGCTGAATACGGTATCGCAGCACACTGGAAATATAAAGAGACAGGCGGAAGCAACACGAAAGGATTGAACACGCAGGAAGAGAAGCTGAACTGGCTGCGTCAGATCCTGGAATGGCAGAGAGACATGTCTGATAACCGTGAGTTTTTAAGCCTGCTGAAAGGTGACCTGGATCTGTTCCAGGAAGATGTATACTGCTTTACACCGAACGGGGATGTGAAGAACCTTCCGAATGGCTCCACACCGGTTGACTTTGCCTATGCGATCCACAGTGCAGTCGGCAATAAGATGGTCGGCGCCAGAGTGAACGGTAAGCTTGTAAACATCGATTATAAGATCCAGAACGGAGACCGGATTGAGATCCTTACATCTCAGAACTCCAAGGGACCGAGCCGTGACTGGTTGAATATCGTCAAGAGTACACAGGCAAAGAGTAAGATCAATTCCTGGTTTAAAAAAGAATTTAAAGAAGATAATATTATCCGCGGAAAAGATCTGATCAGCGCTTACTGTAAGAGCAAGGGGATTAACCTGCCGGATGTGCTTAAACCGAAATATCAGCAGATCGTTCAGAAAAAGTACGGATTCCGTGATTGGGATGCAGTACTTGCAGCAATTGGACACGGCGGACTGAAAGAAGGGCAGGTTGTAAACCGTCTGCTCGAAGAGTATGAGAAAGAGCATAAGAAAGAGATCACAGACGAAAATATTTTAGAGAAGATTTCAGAAGCAAATAAACAGAGAGTACACATTGCCAAATCAAAGAGTGGAATCGTAGTGAAAGGAATCAATGATATGGCAGTACGTTTCTCAAAGTGCTGTAACCCGGTACCGGGAGATGAAATCGTCGGTTTTGTGACAAGAGGACGCGGAATGTCGATCCACAGAACAGATTGTATCAACATTATCAATCTGTCTGATGTGGAAAGATCCCGTTTGATCACAGCAGAGTGGGAAGAAAATGATCAGGATGAAGGCGGTCAGTATCTTGCAGAACTGAAGATATTTGCAGATGACAGAAGAGGTCTTCTGCTGGATGTATCAAAGGTATTTACCGAAGAGAAGATTGATGTGAAGTCCATGAATACCCGAACGAGCAAGAAGGGTACAGCGACAATGGAGATGGGATTTGTCGTACACGGAAGAGAAGAATTGAATCGTGTGATCGGAAAGCTCAGACAGATTGAAAATGTAATTGATATTGAGAGAACAACAGGCTGATCAAGGAAAAGTCGATGGAGGGAAAAGAATGAAGGTTGAAAGTATTGTACTTGGGTCTATTGGAACGAATTGCTACATTGTAACTAATGAAGAGACAAAGGAATGTTTTGCCGTAGATATGGCAGAATGTCCGCAGGAATATGTCAATTATATCAAGAACAATGGACTAGAAATGAAAGCATTGTTTCTGACGCATGGACATTTCGATCACATCATGGGAATTGATGATTTCCTCAAAGCCTTTCCTGTGCCGGTTTACGCAGGCGAAGACGAACTTCCTGTAATCGAAGATGACCGCCTGAATGTATCTTCTATGTACGGACCGAAATACGCATTCCACGGAGCAAAGCCGGTGAAAGACGGCCAGGTGATCGAATGCGCAGGGATTGAAGTTGATGTACTTCATACACCGGGACATACAGTAGGAGGATGCTGCTATTACCTTCCAAAAGAACACAGACTGTTCAGCGGAGATACACTGTTTTGTGCTTCCATCGGAAGAACAGACCTCCCAACAGGAAGCAGTAGCCAGCTGGTTCGCTCTGTGAAGGAGAAGATCATGATACTTCCGGAAGATACAAAGATCTATCCGGGACATATGGAAGAGACATCAGTTCAGTTTGAGAAGGAGCATAATCCATTCATATGATAAAGATAGAAAGTAAGAAGAACAAATTTACTTATAATGTATATCATGTCACGAAAGCATTTTATCCGAAAGAGGATATCGTGCAGACAGTAGATGAGAAGCAAGAACCACTGGTGAAGATACATTTGCCGGAAGGGACTTGCTTTTCCCTTGCACCGGAAGAATGCGTGCAGACAGAAGATGTGCAGGAAGAGAAACGCAATGTAACGAAGAAAGTCTATCAGTTTCTCTCAAAGCAGACAGGACAGGAACTTGCCTGGGGCATGCTGACCGGAGTCCGTCCGACAAAACTTGTAATGCAGAAAATCGAGCAGGGAATGACAAAAGAAGAAATCTTTGAATTTCTAAAAGAACAATATTGTGTTGGTGATAAAAAAGCACAGATCGCTTATGAAATTGCCTGCCGTGAGAAGGCACTTCTTGATCAGTTGGACTGCAAGAATGGCTATAGCCTGTATGCAGGAATTCCATTCTGTCCAAGCGTCTGTTCCTACTGTTCCTTCAGCTCTTCACCAATTGCTGAGTGGAAAGATCAGGTCGATCGTTACCTCGATGCGATGATCAAAGAATTGAAAGCTACCGCAAAGCTGATGCAGGGAAAGACACTGGATACCGTATATATCGGCGGCGGAACACCGACGACACTCGAGGCAGATCAGCTTGACCGACTGCTCGGTACAATCCGGGAGAATTTTGACTTAGAACATGTGCTTGAGTTTACAGTTGAAGCCGGAAGACCAGACAGTATCACACGAGAAAAACTTGAGGTAATCCGCAAATATCCGGTAACCCGCATCTCTGTCAACCCACAGACAATGCAGCAGAAGACACTGGATCTTGTCGGAAGAAAGCATACGGTAGAAGATGTAGAACAAATCTTCCACCTCGCACGTGAGCTTGGATTTGATAATATCAATATGGATCTGATCGCCGGACTTCCGGGAGAAGATGCGGCAGATATGCAGGATACACTTGAGATGAATTTTGCGTCTTTTATTCAGCCCAGTGATGGTTTAGTCGTGGGCTTTGCCCGGCATCCGGCGGTCGTCTTTATACTCGGCGGTCGCAATCCACGCGGCGCAGAAAAGCGTCAGGCGGGCGAAGAAATAGAAAAAGGCCATCAGCCCCAGCACCGATCCGAACGCCGCCCCGGACGGGGATTTCACCAGCGCCGGCAGCGTCCAGGTCATGACGATTTTTATGATTTCAAAGCCAATCGCCGCGATAAGCGTGCCGCGAAACAGGGCCTTGCGCCGCGGACGATGGCGCGGCAGGCGCCAGAAAATCCAGAAAAAGAGCAGATAGTTGGCAAAAATCGAGATGGCGAGGCCGATTAGCCGCCAGGCGGGTTTCAGCCATTCAATGTTGTCGAGATACAGCGCGGAGATAATCATCTGCTGGGCGGAGCCGGCGACGGAGGTGATCGACAGCGTAATAATCAGCGCCACCAGCAGACCGATCAGCGAGATAAGATCGCGGAAGTACTTTACCCAGATTTTCTCCTCGTCCTGCGGCCGGCGCTCCCAGACGTCGCGCGATTGAGCGCGGATCGCTTCGCGCAGGTTGCCCATCCAGTTAATACCGGAATAGAGGGCGACCAGCAGGCCGACCAGACCGACGGCGGTGCGCTGTTGCACCGCGGTGTTGATGGTGTTTTTCAACGTTGCCGCCAGCGTTGGACGTTGGAACGG
>OGZT01000717.1_pt1 | contig 25465 bp, 24 predicted proteins | sample 1576891 | NCBI WGS metagenome assembly OGZT01 (sample SAMEA3541521, study PRJEB24748) | human gut metagenome | biome: human gut; feature: human-associated habitat; material: faeces | place: China | collected 2012 | reverse complement strand
AAGGGGGTCAGTTTGAATTGGACGAGAGGGGGCAAGATGGGCTGGATTTTCCACTACCCTCGGGTGGTTGCTTCACCTTATCCATTTCAAGGGTGAAGTGCTGGTACTTTATCCTTTCGGACTGATGTGCATGATGATGGCTGTCAAACAGACCGGGCAGATGTCTTCTGTCGTGAAAGTGGCAGGAGTAGCGGCAATGGTAAAATTAGTCAACCTGTTTATGCTGCCCGCTGTGCCTGTTTATCATGTAACAAATCCTGCCGTGGCCATCTTTCTGGAGGGGTTGGTAACGTGGGGATTTTGTATATATGCAAAGAAAAGAGAAGCATTATGGAAGATAGGAATTCCCGTAGCATTTATCATGGTACTGGCCTCTATTTTTATCTTCCGGGGATGGCAGCTATTTATGGATGCTTTTATTACTTACAATCCAAGCGTACATAAACCTTACGACGCGGGATTGTTTTTCCAGTGGGGATGGCGTTCACTGATACAGGGTATAATGCTTGTAGGCGCCGCTTATCTGGTTCGGTGTGTTCCCCTGAGTTTCGACTATACAAAATGGACAGGCCGGTTGGCTATACCCTTCCTTTTTGTGTCTATCGTTCTAAATGTGTTATTATAAATTTGTATCATGCTACATCCCGACGAAATCACCGGTGTAGTGCTGGCAGGAGGGAAAAGCTCCCGTTTCGGCTCTAACAAAGCCCTAAGCAAATATGGAGATGAGACTTTTCTAAAGCATATTACCGCATTACTTCAGCCCTATGCGAAAGAAGTAGTTATATCAGGCTCTTATCCTGAATACGAAAGCTTTGGCGTCGCTGTATTAGAAGATAAAATAAGCGAAACAGGTCCTTTGGGGGGAATATATACAGCTTTATTATACAGTTCTACCCCCTGGATACTGGTATTAACCTGTGATATGCCTTTCATTACAAATGAAATTATCATGCATATGCTGGCAGCAGGCAAGGGTGAAAACGTAATCGGGTGGAATCATGCTGAAAATATAGGAATATTCCCTTTACTGGTATCGAAAAACGCATTACCGGATATCGAAAAAGCGATCGAAAAAAAACAATATCGTATAAAACAAATCTTTAACCGGGAGAATACGCGAAGGATAACGATCCCTGACCAGTGGGAGCATTTTTTCGCAAATATCAATAGCCAAGAAGACTATAAAAACACAATAAAATGAATGCGATAAAGATAAAAGGTTCTCCGGCTCGCGGACTGGCGGCTGCTACCCTGGGATTTTTCTTCGGTTCGGCAGCCATATCACTCTTTGGCCCGTCGGCCACCAAACTGAACGAAGTAATGGAGCTCTCCCCATCTATGTTGGGGCTATTGGTAGCCATACCTACCCTGTCGGGTTCATTGCTTCGTATACCATTCGGGGCATCGGTAGATGAAAATGGAGGGCGAAAGTCATTTCTTTGGCTCATGGTTTTGTCCGTTATCGGGCTGGCCGGGCTCAGCTTGCTTCTTACCACCCATTATCCCGACAATATGGAAGGTACTTATTGGCTTATTCTGTTATTCGGATGCCTAAGTGGATGCGGAGTTGCAACCTTTTCGGTAGGTGCGGGACAGACATCTTACTGGTATCCGAAAAATAAACAGGGATTTGCCTTAGGTATATTCGGGGGATTCGGCACATTGGGTGCCGGTGTTTTCGCACTTATACTTCCGGTCTTATTGCAATCTGTGGGCTTTGTGTCAGCTTATCATATATGGACTGCGTTTATGATTCTCGGCACTATTTTGTATGCCGTTATCAGTTGCAATGCTTATTTTTTCCAATACCGGACGAAAGGTTTCAGCGAAGATGAGAGCAAGAAAATGGCAACCGAAGCCGGACAGGAGCTTTTTCCGGCAGGAAATATGAAGCAAAGCCTTATTATATCTGCTAAAATTCCTGAAACATGGATACTCGTTATCGCCTACTTCGTTACTTTCGGCGGCTTTATGGCCCTCACGGCATGGCTTCCCACATACTGGCAGAAGACACACGGTTTGTCGGCTACCCAAGCAGGTCTTTACACGGCGGTATATGCTTGTCTGGCTGCTTTATTGCGTATTCCTGGTGGTAGTATATCCGACAGGATAGGTGGGCTGAAAGTCAGTATGTTTGCTATCGCACTGTTAGGCTCTGTTTCCATCATCATGGCATTTTCGAGTAACTGGATATTGTCCGGAATCTGCACACTGGTCATTGCCGTTGCGTTCGGACTGAATAATGCCGCCATTATGAAACTGGCTCCTGTATATGTATCCAAATCGGTAGGTGGGGCATCCGGCTGGGTTGGAGGCCTGGGCGCTTTCGGTGGATTTGTTATTCCTCCCGTACTTGGAAAAGTGGTGGATGTGATGGGAATCACCGGTTATTACCGGGGCTTTTTCACCTTTACCGTATTAAGTATAATCGTACTACTGATCCTCTATTTCGGATTGGTTGTTCGCAATAAGAACAAAAAATAACAGAACGCTATGATAAAGTCTCTTCTACAAAAAAAGAAGTTCTTTTCGGGAGCCGGAGATACCGGACAGAGAGCATGGGAAAACTTTTACCGCAACCGTTGGCAACACGATAAAGAGGTACGTTCTACTCACGGTGTAAATTGTACAGGCTCCTGTTCCTGGAAAATATTCGTAAAGAAAGGTATTGTTACGTGGGAAATCCAACAAACGGATTATCCGCAAAACCGTCCGGGCCTGCCGAACCACGAACCGCGCGGATGTCCTCGCGGAGCGAGTTATTCATGGTATCTGTATAACTCGGGACGTGTGAAACACCCGATGATACGCCATGAGTTGCTGGAAGCCTATCAACAGCAAAAAGCTATACTACATGATCCTGTCCCGGCTTGGGAAGCGGTGATGGCTGATGAGGTTGCCTCTAAAAAATACAAAGAAAGACGGGGATTAGGTGGATTCGTCCGTCTGGACTGGAATCTGGCACAGGAAATCATTGCTGCCGCCAATATCTATACCATAAAGAAATACGGGCCCGACCGCCTGGTGGGATTTACTCCTATCCCGGCTTTTTCGATGGTGTCATATGCCGCGGGAACCCGTTACTTAAGCCTTATTGGAGGCACATGCCTCAGTTTTTATGATTTCTATTGCGACCTGCCTCCTGCTTCCCCGCAAACATGGGGCGAACAAACCGATGTTCCCGAAAGCGCCGATTGGTACAATTCGTCTTTTATCATGCTGTGGGGCTCCAATGTACCTGTAACACGCACGCCCGATTCGCCCTTCCTTACGCAGGTAAGATACAAGGGAACGAAAGTTATTACCGTATCGTCTGATTACAGTGACGCAAGCAAATTTGCCGATATATGGTTGAATCCGAAACAGGGAACTGATTCCGCATTAGGAATGGCTATGGGACATGTTATTCTGAAAGAATTTTTTGTAGATAAAACAACTCCATATTTCGACTCATACGTAAGGAAATATTCCGACCTGCCTTTCCTGGTGAAACTGGAGTCTTACGAAGGGGGCTACCGCACCGGAATGATGCTTCGTGCCTCCGACTTCAAAGATAAACTAAATATAGAGAAACAAGCGGAATGGTATCCTGTGTTGCTAGACGAGCAAACGGGCGAAAAGGTAGTTCCCAACGGATGTATCGGTTCGCGCTGGAACAACGAAGGCAAGTGGAACCTGCGGAACGAAGATCTGCGGACAGGAAAAGAATATACCCCTCTTTTATCTCTGATAGATAAAAAAGACGAAATCATTGATGTATCCTTTCCTTACTTCGGAGGGGAAGAATATAAAAACCCCTACTTCAACGCCTCTGCCCATGCGGATGTACAAAGAAGAAAAGTGCCGGTTGTGAAATGCCAAACAGCAGAAGGTGAAGTACTATGCGCTACAGTGTTCGACATCATGCTCGCTCACTATGGTGTGGAAAGAGGATTGAACGACCCGCAAACCGCGAAAGATTATAACGATAATATTCCCTATACTCCGAAATGGCAGGAGCAGATAACAGGAGTTCCTGCCGAAAGGGTAATCACCGTTGCCCGCCAGTTTGCCGAAACCGCTGCCAAAACAGAAGGTAAAAGTATGATTATTATTGGCGCCGGGGTCAACCAGTGGTACAATACCGATATGACTTATCGTGCCGCCATGAACCTGCTTATCCTGTGTGGAACCGTAGGGCAATCGGGCGGCGGCTGGGCGCATTATGTAGGTCAGGAAAAAGTACGGCCGCAATCGGGATGGGCAACACTGGCTTTTGCTTCGGACTGGATACGTCCTCCCCGCCACATGAATACGACGAGTTACTTCTATATGCACAGCGATCAGTGGCGTTACGAAAAGGTGAAAGTCGACAGCTTGATTTCTCCACTATGCAAGAAAGACGAATGGAGTAAACTCACGTTGCTCGACTGCAATATCAAATCGCAACGGATGGGTTGGCTTCCCGCTTCGCCCGAATTCGACCGGAACCCGTTGCAGATATGTAAGGAAGCCGAGTCTAAAAATATAGATGTTTCCATTTATATCACCGATAAATTGCATACAGGTGAACTGAATCTGGCTTCGGAAGATCTGGATAGGAAAGAGAACAGCCCTAAAAACCTCTTCATCTGGCGTGCCAACCTTATCGGTAGTAGCGCCAAAGGGGTGGAATATTTTATGAAGCATCTTCTGGGTGCACAAAACAGTGTATTCGGCGAAGACCTGAAGGAACTGGGCGAACCACTACCTCGCTACCAGAACTGGCATGATGAAGGAGCAAGAGGCAAACTCGATCTTGTAGTTACGCTCGACTACCGGATGACATCGTCTTCCCTTCATTCCGACATTGTATTGCCGGCTGCTACGTGGTACGAGAAAAACGATATCAGCAGCACGGATATGCACCCCTTTATTCACCCTTTCTCGAAAGCAGTAGACCCTGTGTGGGAGTCGCGTACCGATTGGGATATATTCAAAGGTATTTCCGAGAAATTCTCTCAACTGTGTCAGGGGCATTTAGGAGTAGAAAAAGATGTAGTAATGCAGCCACTGATGCACGATTCGCCGGGCGAAATATCGGAACCCTTGTTTGTGGATGATTGGAAAGAAAGCGGGAATCATCCCATCCCCGGGCACAATATGGGTAAACTGATCGTGGTGGAGCGTGATTATCCGAATACATATAAACGTTTTACTTCTTTGGGCCCGTTATTGGAAAAAGCGGGAATAACAGGAAAAGGTATTACCTGGAAATCAAATGAGGAATACGAATTCCTCAAGAAACTGAACGGAACGATACAGGATCGGGGAGTTACACAAGGCTTGCCTGCTTTGGAAACGGATATTCAGGCTATCGAATCCATACTGTCGCTGGCACCCGAAAGCAATGGCGTAACATCGCGTAAAGCATGGAAATCTTTGGAAAAGCCTACAGGTCTGGATTTAGAGCATTTGACCGAAGAAGGAGGCGATACCCAAATCCGTTATGACGACCTGGTACAACAGCCCCGTCGCGTACTCAATTCTCCGATATGGAGCGGTGTTGAATCTCACGAAGTGAACTATACCTCCAATTATACCAATGTACACGAACTCATTCCCTGGCGTACCGTAACCGGACGGCAGTCTATCTATCAGGATCACCCGTGGATGCTGGCATTCGGCGAAGGGCTGGTATGCTATAAACCGCCCTTATCAAAACAGGAAATTAATAACGTAAAAGAAAGGTTGCGGATTAGCGATGATACACTGACACTGAACCTGATTACCCCTCACAATAAATGGTCTATCCATTCATCATGGAGCGATAATTTACTCATGCTTACATTGGGTAGAGGAGGACCTGTTATCTGGATTAGCGAGGCGGATGCCGCCAAAATAAACATACAGGATAACGACTGGGTAGAAGTGTTCAACGACAACGGAACGGCAAGTTGCCGGGCTATCGTTTCGCAACGTATTCCCGAAGGCGCTTTGATTATGTATCACAATCAGGAAGGAACAGTGAATGTTCCATTAAGCTCTATTACGGGAAACCGGGGAGGAATACATAATTCCATTTCCCGCATTTGCCCTAAACCTACACACATGATTGGCGGATATGCCCAATTATCATACGGACTGAATTATTATGGGACGATCGGCGCCAACCGCGACGAATTTGTAATTATCCGCAAATGTGAAACCGTTCTCTGGGAAGATGAGGATATGGAAGAAAGAAAGGAGGCAGTAAGATGAAAATACAAGCACAAATGGCTATGGTTTTGAGTCTTGACAAGTGTATCGGTTGCCATACCTGCTCTGTTACCTGCAAAAATGTATGGACAAGCCGTAAAGGAATGGAGTATGTTTGGTTTAACAATGTAGAAACCAAACCCGGACCAGGTTATCCCGTACAATGGGAAAATCAGGACAGGTACAAAGGCGGCTGGACTGTCAGGAAACGCAAGTTGCAGTTATTGCAAGGAAACAATCTCAGTATTCTTTCTACGATTTTTGCCAATCCGCATTTACCCGACATGAAGGATTATTACGAGCCTTTCACTTTTGATTTCTCGAAGTTGACGGGGACGAAACGTTTTCGTACGGCTCCGAGTGCCCGTCCTTATTCTTTGGTCACAGGCCGGCGGATGGAAAAAATAGAATACGGCCCCAACTGGGAAGATAATCTGGGCGGTTCTTTCAATGAACGTAAAAAAGACCCGAACCTGAAAGACTTTGATACAAAAGGATACGAAGAGTTTGAGAAATCATTTATGTTTTATGTTCCACGCCTGTGTGAGCATTGCCTCAATCCCGCCTGTGCGGCATCCTGTCCTTCGGGAGCAATATATAAACGGGAAGAAGACGGAATCGTACTCATCGACCAGAATAAATGCCGGGGATGGCGTGAATGCGTAAGCGCATGCCCTTACAAAAAGACCTACTTTAACTGGGACAGGAAAAAATCAGAGAAATGTACGTTCTGCTATCCACTGATAGAAAACGGCAAACCGACAGTCTGCTCCGAATCCTGTGTAGGGCGCATCCGCTATATCGGCGTATTATTGTATGATGCCGACCGTATCGATGAATATGCCGCCACGGAAAACGATAAAGACCTGTACGAAAAGCAGCTTGACCTGATACTTGATCCTGACGACCCACAAATTATCAGCAAGGCACAGGAACAAGGAATATCCTATTCATTTATCAGGGCGGCACAGGCTTCACCTGTCTATAAACTAATGAAACAATGGAAAGTAGCTTTTCCCCTTCATCCCGAATACCGTACATTACCTATGGTATGGTACGTGCCGCCCATGTCTCCCGTACTTCAGCAAGCAGATGTAAAGGATAACTTCTTTGCTACCGTCGATGAAATGCGTATCCCGGTTAATTATATCGCGCGAATGATGACGGCAAGAGACGAAACCCCTGTAAGAACCGCTCTGGCACGTTTGCTGGCCATGAGGCAGTATATGCGCCAACGCACCGTGGAGAAAAACGAAAACCCTTTGATTCCCGCAGAATTAGGACTGGAAAAGGCCGATTATGAAGATATGTACCGCTATATGGCCATTGCCGATTACAAAGACCGGTTTGTTATTCCAACAGCTCCTACGAAAACGGAAGATACCGATCTGGCCGGACTACGGGCCGGGTTGGGTTACGAATATCCGGGTAAAGAAGAGGAAGGACGCAACCTGTTTGGTGGAAGATAAGAGTGTGTTTTATTTAAATACGTTAGTTATGCAAAATACATATAAAATATTGTCGTTGTTACTGGATTATCCAAACGAAGAATTAAAGGAGAATCTTTCGGGTGTGATGGGGATAGTAGAAGAAGAAAGCTATTTGGACGAACCTCAACGCGTCAAATTACAAGCGTTTATCGACTACGTCCTATCGCTGTCATTAACAGGGTGGCAACAGCAATATGTACAGTTATTCGATTTTTCGACCCACAGTAATCTCTATCTTTTCGACCACGTATATGGCGATTCACGCGAGCGCGGACAAGCTATGGTAGATCTTACGGAGATGTATGCCGGGTCAGGATTCACCCCATGCTCCAACGAATTGCCGGATTACCTGCCGCTCTTTCTGGAGTATCTGTCATTACTGACACGGGTAGAAGAATCGGAGAAACTACTACATGAAGTATCTCATATTTTAGACAATATGAAGCAAGCGCTGGAGAAAAAAGAAACGCCCTATGTCCTTCTTCTGGATATATTACATAGCCTCTCTACTCCTTTGGAGAGCGAGCCTGATAAAAAGAAAGGAGTGAGCGTATGACAACATCGGATTATCTGAATAATTTCTTCCTGGGATATCTACCCTATATCGCTCTGGGCGTATTCGCGGCAGGATTTATTTATCGCGCCGTCAAGCGTAATAACACCATACAAGCCACTTCGTCACAATTTATCAGCAACGATAAAAGTATCCGCTGGGGAAGCACGCTCTTTCATTATGCCATCATTCTGGTATTTCTGGGACATATTTTTGGACTGCTTACGCCCGAATGGCTTTACACATGGCTCATTTCGAACGAAACCAAGCGCCTGCTCGCCATTATTATGGGTTCGTTATCGGGTATTACCGCGCTTACTGGCATTACCATACTTGCCCTGCGCCGGTTTACAAATATACGTGTACGGGCAATCGGTCAATTGCAGGACTATATCATCGTAGCCCTATTATTCTTCCAGATCGCACTGGGTTTGTGGGGCACATACATTACCACTCAATCTCCACTCGAGGATTATATGGCTATGGAACATTGGGCACAAGGTATTGTTATATTCGAACCCGATTCGTGGAAATATATAGCCCATCAGAGCTGGGTATACAAACTGCATATTATTAACGGGTTTCTGATATTTATTATCTTCCCGTTTACCAAGTTGATGCACATGGTGATGGTACCGGTACATTTTGTGATTGATTATTTTAGAAAATGATAAACTTTAAACAAGTCGTAGTGTGTATACTGCTGGTCGTATGCACACTGAACAGTTATGGCCAGAACACTGGAAAAGAAGAGATCGACAGTATAAAAACATTCTCACTGGGAGAAGTGGTAGTGATGGAAAAACTTCCCGCATCCGCGGGCACTGAAATATCTTCGTTGGAAATAAAACAAATGGATATCACCAAAGTGCCCGAAGCATTGGAGTGGATACCGGGGATAACGCTTACAGAAGCTTCATCGCGCGGAGAAACCATGATCTATTTGCGAGGATTTAACCAGAGCCGTATTCCGGTATATATGGACGGGATACCTGTATCCGTTCCTTTTGACGGGTTCATTGATCTGGGACGCTTGCAGACCGCTTCCGTTTCCAAAATCCATGTATCAAAAGGAATATCCTCCCTTTTATTAGGCGGGAATACGATGGGGGGAGCTGTAAATATCATCAGTGCGTCACCAACCAATAAGCTGGAAGTAGGCATACAGGCCAGTACACTATGGAATACATCTGTAAATCTGGGAACCAGGCAGGACAAATGGTTCCTGCAACTGGATGCAGGTTGGATACACCGCAATGATTTCCACCTGCCTTCGGGCTATGACGCAGTAGAGGGGCTACAAGAAGGAAGCAAGCGGCATCATTCCGAAACAACCGATTGGCAATTGAATGGAAAGTTTGGCTTCACCCCTCGGGAAGGTGATGAATATGTTGTGGGATACAGTATGGTGCGCGCGGATAAATACGTCCCCCCCTATCTGGGTGAAAACAGCAAACCGCGTTTCTGGAGATATAAGGATTGGGATAAAGACCAGATCTATTTCTTTTCCGGAACTAACCTTGGTAAAGAATGGAGATTGGAATCCCGTCTGTTTTACGACCGATACTATAACTTGCTGAAAGCTTATGATGATGAAAACTATAATTCGCAGGAAAGCAAATCGGCTTTCGATAGCTATTATGACGATTATTCGCTGGGAGCAGGTTTGGTATTGGGATGGAAAGGGATAGAAAACAATCATCTGAAACTGGGAGCGAACTACAAGAAAGATGTGCATCGCAGCCACGATGATGATGACCCCGAAGCCGAACAAAGTGAATATACAGCTTCTCTCTCTTTGGAAAACACCTACACTATCAATGATAAGTTATCCCTTTTGGCTGGCATTGGATATTTCCGGCATCAAGGCGCCACTATCGAAGCCTACGAACAATTAGAGAGTTCTAAAGAATACGGAATAGTGAATTATCCAAAATCATCAGACAACGATATCAACTACCAGTTAGCAGTGGATTACCGATACAATCTTAATCATGGACTACGTTTCAGTTTTTCCCGGAATTCCCGTTTTGCTTCACTAAAAGAGCGATATTCGTATAAACGGGGAAAGGCAGTCCCTAATCCCGATCTGAAGACAGAACATTCCTACAATCTGGATTTAACTTATAACGGCAAATGGAATCATTGGCAATGGTACACAAGCGCCTATTATATGCTTCTCACCAATACCATTCAGGAAATCACAGGAGTGGATACAGAAGACCCGCTTATATGGCAACTTCAGAATAAAGGGAAAGCTCATTTTAGGGGTTTTGAAACTGGATTATCTTACCGATACAGGTGGATAGAAGCAGAAACTAATTACAGCTATATCAACCGCATAAACAAAACGGATAAGAATATAAAGTTTACTGAAGTACCCGATCATAAATGGAACGCGATGATACAGGTCAGCCCTTTTTATGATATAAGGATTCAGGCGCGGATGACCGCCGTCAGCAAAACGAATATGAGCAGTGACGGCAAAATAACAATTCCGGGATATGCACTGTTCCATACTAATATAGGTAAACAGTTTAATGGATTCGATGTAAAACTGGGAATAAAAAATCTCTTCGACAAACTCTATTATTTCTCCGAAGGATATCCAATGGAAGGACGACGGTATTATATTTCGTTGGCTTACCGGTTTATTAAAAAATAAGAGCAACCCATGATAAGGATTATAACAGGGCTTGTAAATGGTGGAAAGAGTACCCGATTTCTAAAACTATACGAAGAAAGTGGAGATGGTATAGGTTTATACGCAAAAAAACTATACAATGAGGAAAAAACGATTGTGGGTTACAACCTCATTCTGCTACCCGGTAAAGAAGAAATCCCTTTTATCTGTTTAAAAGAATCCATATACCAAAACGAGAACTGTTATCTTATCCAGGGACGGTTTGCTTTCCTGAAAGAAACATTCGAGATAGCCGAACAATACATATTGAGTTCTTCTGACCACATTCCTGTCTGGATAGATGAAATCGGCAAACTGGAACTCAAAGGGAAGGGATACGATAAACTGTTGCGTAGGTTGTTGAAATCTGACAGGGAGATAACTATTACGGTAAGGGATAGTCTCTTAGTCGATATCCTGAATCAGTACAAAATAAAGGAATACCGGTTATTGGGTATATAATAGTATAATATAAAAGCTCTGTTTCTTTAGGATCATTGACATAACAAAAAAGACAGGAGCAATAGTTAATGAAACCGTTGCTTCTGCTTTTTTTATATCCTGCTATTACAGCTTGATCACTGGCTTTAACGATTCAGGAATATTAAATTCAGCGCATTTAATCGATTCAAGCTTTTTTTGCCCGGCATTAGTCAATACAAAATACATTTGCCGCTTATCGTCTTTCCCCACAATACGCTTGATAAGACCTTTCTTTTCTACCGATTTTATTACTTTCGATGTATTCGAATTACTCAATCCTAAAACACCGGCCAATTCATTTGAAGAATATTTTTGAATGCTCAGCGAGCATAACAGCATTCCTTCGTTCAACCCCAGGTTATATGATTGCTGGAAGTCTGATTCAAATTCATAAATCGCCCTGTATACATCCCTGATCTGACATAGCGTACTTACTTGCGAATTATCCATATTATTTGCCATTACAGTATAAATTTATATTCTCATTATTCTTTTAATAAAATAGTATCGATAGCATCTTTTAATTGCTGTTTGGGCAATGCTCCTGCTGCCATCTGGGGCTGTTCATTCATCGGAATAAACAGCAATGATGGAATACTCCTTATTCCAAAGGCAGCAGCGAGTTCAGGCTCTGTTTCCGTATTGATTTTATAAATATAGATACGGTCCTTATATTCTGCCGCCAGTTCTTCCAATACCGGAGCTATCGCTTTACACGGTCCACACCAGTCTGCGTAGAAATCAATCAATGCCGGCTTATCTCCCAAATACTGCCACTGGGAACTTGCTTCAAAATTAGCAACTTTTGATAAGAATTCAGCCTTTGTTAAATGTATTGTTGTCATATTGTTCTCTTTTTTAGTTTTTACTTCCGTTTTATTTTTTGTTTCCGCTTTATTATTACAAGAAATTAACAACAGCGCTATTAGCGGAAATAACAAGATTGTATGTTTCATTTTCTATCCGGTTTATATTTTCTAATCTGATTACCATAGATGTTTTCTTTCTGTTGTTTATCAGTATAACATCCTCCTGCTCCACAACAGGACATATTCATGATTGCCTGAAAAAGCAGCACTCCTCCTAACATAAGAAAAATATAGTCTTTAGAACTTATAGAATAGATAGCGACTGCTATTCCCAATAGCAGCCTAACCATCCGGGTAATATCCCAGTTTTTTAATATACGATTCATACTGTTCTCCATTTAAAAATTAGACCAACTTCCTCCATTGTATACTTCCTGAAACCCTTCAGCCCTTAAGATCGCTACCGCGCTGCGGCTACGCATTCCACTGGCGCATACGGCAATAATGGGTTTGTCCTTTTTGAGCTTTGATAGATTGTTGTTCAAGCTATCCAGGGGAATATTAACTGAATTAGCTACTGCTCCCTGCTTATACTCTTCTTTTGTTCGAACATCCAGAAGTATGGCTCCGTTTTCTAAAAGTGTTTTGAAATCGGCCTTCTCTTCTAACCCGAACAGCCTACTGAAAAATCCTGCCATAATGTTTAATTTATTATTGTTTGTTTCATTACTTTTTCGCTTTATCTTTTTTGAAAATTCCTCCTAATAAACCTCCCATCAGCACTCCATACAAAGTACTCATGGTAGGCGATGAAGTTATGGGACAAGTTCCGGTGCTACATCCGATATATCTCCAATAAAGATATCCGCCTACTGCACCTAACAGAGCTCCTAAAAGGTATGTCCAATTATTTTTTATGACTTCCATATGTTTGTTTTTATCATTCAGTCCACAAAGATAAACATTTATTTCTAACGGAAACTACTTCTCTTAGAAATAATTTGCAAAAAATATATAACCGCTGTAAATAAGAGATTTAAGAAACAATATGGTAAGAAAAAAGCATTCTAAGGTATTATTTTCCGTCGGAAACTTGTTTCTTTGGAATATATTACTTTCCTTTGCACCATATTTCCATTGGAAACTAATTTGAGTATACAATAAACAGTAGAATATAGTAAAAATGAAAAGAACAACGATCATCACATTAAGTGTAATCTGGCTTAGCCTGTCGGTTCAGGCACAAAGCCACCGGCACATCACGGTAGAGGATGCCGTAAATATTGCTGTTGAAAATAACAGTAATATAAAAATCTCAAATCTGGATAGGAAAATAGCCAATGCCGACTATCATCAAACGGATGCTATTTTCCTACCTCAAGTCACACTGGGATATACGGCATTAACGACAAACAATCCGTTGAATGCTTTTGGCTTCCTCTTACAACAGGAATCGGTTACAGCGATGGATTTCGATCCTGCAAAGCTGAACAATCCGGGTGCGACACAAAACTACGGCACACAAGTAGAAGCTAAGCTCCCCCTCTTGAACCTGGATATGATCTACGCCCGTAAAGGAGCCCGCGCACAGGAAGAGGTATACAAGTATAAAGCCGAACGTACCAAAGAATATATCGAGTTTGAAGTAAGAAAAGCATACACAGGGTTGCAAATGGCCTATCAGGCACGAAACATCCTTCAAAAATCACTCGAAGATGTGAAACTGATACACCGGTCGGTTACCAACTTTTACAATCAGGGCTTGATACAAAAATCGGATGTACTGAATGCGCAGGTACAAGTAAACACTATTGAGAGTGCTTTGGCTAAGGCCGAAAGTAACATACACAATGCCTCCAACGGGCTTCGTCTGCTGATGGGGCAAGACATAAGCGATGAAGTATATACGGCCGATTCTTTAGTACAAAAAAGAGAAATATATACAGAAACCACTCTTTCTTTATTCCGCCCGGATATTATGGCGCTCCAAAAGGCTGTAGATGCAACGGATATGATACTGAAATCTTCTCGGATGGCCTTTCTGCCACGCATCAATGCCTTTGGTTCATACAACCTGAATGACTCTAAAGCCTTCAAGTTCAGAAATGATTCTTATTTGGCGGGTATCAACCTGAGCTGGGATATCTTCTCAGGCAACCGGAACCGCAGCAAGATGAAATCGGCACAATACCAAAAAGGCCGGATGCAGGAAGAACTAAACCTGCATATTAAAAAAGAACAACTGGAATTGGACAAGGCGAGGCGTGATCTGAACGACTCGCAAACGGAAATAAATAAACAACAGATAAGCGTTGAGCAGGCCGAAGAAGCCTTGCGCATCCTGGCTGACCGTCATAGCGAGGGTTTGGCAAGTACTACTGACCTATTGATGGCGCAGGCCCAGTTCTCTGGGCAGAAGCTTCTACTCTCACAAGCTATTATGTCCTATAATATAATAGAAGCATACCTCCGGTTTTTATCCACAACTAAGAATTAACAAAATAGATAGATATGAAAATTTCAAGAAACGTAGTTTTAGGTATTGTAGCAATATCCATGCTTTATTCCTGTTCATCTGCCGATGAGCAAAAAGAGAAAGGCCAGCCGACCGTAAATGTAGAGGTGTATTATCCCACCCAGTCAACCAACGAAGGCTTTTATTTGAGTGGCGAGATCACTGCCCGGCAAACAGCCACCATCAGTACACGTATGATGGGATATATAAATAAGATACATGCGAAACCGGGTGATAAGGTTTCAGCCGGACAGCTATTAGTTTCAATCAGCAGTGATGATATTCAAGCTAAAAAAGCACAGGTGCAGGCTATAATCACAGAGGCCGAAGCAGCAGCGAAAAACGCCGGGCGAGACTATGAACGCTTCAAAACATTGCATGCACAAAACAGTGTATCGGATAAGGAATTGGAAAACGTCTCCTTACAACATACTTCCATGCAGGCAAAAGTACAAATGGCTCATCAACAGATGAACGAAGTGAACGCGATGCTGGCCTATAGCCATATCCGTGCACCCTTTTCGGGAACGGTTACTCAAAAACTAATGGACGAAGGCAGTATGGCCAACCCCGGAATGCCTATCCTGATGATGGAACAAAGCGGCGAATTACAGATCGTTGCCTCTGTGCCCGAAAGCTATATCCCGTATGTGAAAGTAGGCGATGCGGCTCAAATAGAAATAAAGTCATTGGGCACAACCATACCGGGAAAAGTGTCGGAACTTAGCCCTTCGGCCTATCGCACAGGAGGACAATATGCTATGAAACTGGCTATCGACACCAAGGACAAAGAGAATATCCATTCGGGAATGTATGTGAATATACTAATACCTAATAAGGTAAAAGAAGGCACTGCATCAAAGATAGTGATAGATAAAAGTTCCGTTGTTTACCGCGACCAGCTAACGGGTGTGTATGTGGTGGACGACCGTAGCGAAGCCAACCTGCGTTGGGTGCGGTTGGGTAAAACAATCGGGAATCAAACAGAAGTCCTTTCTGGCTTGAATCACAACGACAAAGTGGTGTTGAGCGCCGATAGCAAGTTGTATAACGGAATAAAAGTATCGGCATCTAAATAAACAGGAAGTTATGGAAAACGGAATTTCAGGAAAAATAGCCAATGCGTTTATTAAGTCAAAGTTGAGTGTTCTGCTCTTTATTGCTTTTATGCTCTTAGGGCTGTTCAGTATATATCTTATCCCGCGTGAGGAAGAACCCCAGATTGATGTTCCGATGGCAGACATTATGGTCGGCTATCCGGGTGCTTCGCCTGAGGAAGTAGAATCGAGGATCATGCAACCGCTCGAAAAAGTGGTTTCCAATATCAAAGGTGTCGAACATATCTATTCAACCTCCATGAATGATATGGGAATGCTTACCGTGCAATTTTATGTGGGCGAAGATGTGGAACGCTCGCTGGTAAAGCTCTACAACGAGATAATGAAGAATATGGACCGTATGCCGCAAGGAGCAACCATGCCTTTAGTCAAATCGCGTGCCATAGACGATGTTCCCGCACTGGCATATACCCTTTGGAGTGAAGAGATGGGCGACTATCAGCTGCGTCAGGTAGCCGAAGTGGTAGGCGACGAGATAAAGAAAATACCCGACGTGGCTCAGGTAAATGTCGTCGGAGGACAGAGCCGCGAGGTGAAAGTGATGCTCGACAAAGACAAGATGGCACAGAGTAAACTCGACTTCGGGGCAATAACCCAAGCCTTACAAGCGAATAATTCGCAGATGCAGAGTGGTAATATCATAACAGGCGATATGGTTTATTCGGTACAAACCGGCAGCTTTTTCGCCGATGTGGAAGAGGTGCGAAACCTTATTGTAGGGACTAACGATAATCAGCCTGTATATCTTTATCAGATAGCAGAGATAGAAGACGGTCCCGAAGTGCCTAAGCAGTATGTTTCGTTCGGCTATGGCGCCGCATCGAAAGATAAGAAAAACGCTATGCCTGATGATTACTCGGCTGTAACGATATCGATAGCCAAGAAGAAGGGAGCCGATGCCATGCAATTGGCAGAAATAGTAAGCGATAAAGTAGAACATCTAAAGAAAGAGGTGATAACCAATGATGTGCATGTGGAGGTTACCCGCAACTACGGCGAAACGGCTTCCGACAAGGTCTTCGAACTACTGTCGCATCTCTCTATCGCGATCGTTATCGTAACCCTGTTTGTGATGCTGGCCATGGGTTGGCGTGGCGGATTGGTTGTATTCCTTTCCGTGCCGGTAACTTTTGCCCTTACATTATTTGCTTACTACTTTTTAGGATATACGCTCAATCGTATTACCTTGTTTGCTTTAGTGTTTGTAACAGGTATCGTAACAGACGACTCCATTGTGATTGCCGAGAATATGCACCGGCATTTCAAGATGAAGAAACTGCCGCCATTGCAAGCCGCCTTGTACGCGATCAACGAGGTGGGCAATCCGACTATCTTGGCAACGCTTACCGTGATTGCCGCCGTACTGCCTATGGCATTCGTTTCGGGGATGATGGGACCTTATATGAGTCCGATGCCTATCGGAGCATCTATTGCAATGACGTTCTCATTAATCATAGCATTAACACTTACTCCGTACTTTGGCTATCTGTTCCTCCGCCATAAAGATAAAAAAGGAAAGAAGGAAGGGAAGAAAAAGGAAGAGAAAGATTCCGATTTGCGCGAAACGAAGATGTATAGGCTATATGCCAGGACAATCACTCCGTTTCTGGAAAACAGAAAATACCGTTGGGGCTTTATGATTACCCTGACCGTAATCCTGCTTGCTACGTTCTCGCTCTTCTACACCAAAGCGGTTCCCGTGAAGATGCTGCCTTTCGACAATAAGAACGAGTTTCAGGTAGTAATCGATATGCCCGAAGGTACCACACTGGAGCGCACGGCGGCCGTTACCAAAGAGCTGGCCGTTTATCTGAGTCGGAACGAGAAGGTAACTAATTATCAAACATACGTAGGTACATCGGCTCCCATTAGTTTTAATGGACTGGTCCGCCACTACGATATGCGCATGGGTGATAACATAGCTGACATACAGGTCAATTTAATAGGCAAAGGAGAGCGTAGCGAACAAAGCCACGATATTGCTTCCTCCGTGCGTGCCGATTTACAGGCTATCGCCAAAAAGTACGATGCCAATGTAAAAGTAGTGGAAGTCCCTCCCGGCCCCCCCGTGATGTCTACCATCGTAGCCGAAATCTACGGTCCGGATTACGAACAACAGATCGAGGTGGCCCGTCAGGTGAAAGATATTCTGGCTACGACCGACAATGTGGCTGATGTAGACTGGTCGGTAGAAGATACGCAGATCGAATATAAGTTCGAGGTGGATAAAGACAAGGCAATGCGGTTGGGAATCCCCAATGCACAGGTGGTTCAGAACCTTCGGGCTGCTCTGTCCGGGATGTCGGTAGGTGTGTTACACCGGCCCGCTTCCGTCCAGCAGATTGGGATTGTGCTTCAATTGCCCGAAACAGAAAAAGCAAGCCTCGAAGATGTACTGAATATGAAGGTGGTCAACCAGCAGGGATTAGCCGTCCCTATCAGTGACTTAGTAACGGTTACCCAAGGCCAGAAAGCGAAAAGCATCCAGCGTAAAGACCAGAAACGGGTAGTGTTTGTCCTGACCGAAGTAGCCGGAGACCTCGAAAGCCCCATATACCCGATTACCACAGTATCGGATAAACTGTCCGAAATAAAGCTTCCCGAAGGATATACGCTATCGGAAGAATACAGCGAGCAACCTCGGTACGAAGATAATTTCGCCTTGAAATGGGATGGAGAATGGCAGATAACCTACGAGGTATTCCGCGACCTGGGCTTGGCTTTTATGCTGGTATTGATTATTATCTACATATTGATTGTAGCTTGGTTTCAGAACTTTATCACGCCATTGGTACAGTTGGCAGCCATACCGCTGTCCCTGATTGGGATTATTCTCGGGCACTGGGCTTTCGGCGCTTATTTCAGCGCCCCTTCGATGATCGGGTTTATTGCCCTGGCGGGAATTATGGTGCGTAACTCCGTGTTGCTGATCGACTTTATAGACATCCGCCTCAAAGACGGTATCCCACTGAAACAGGCCGTGATTGAATCCGGTGCCGTGCGTACCATTCCCATTATACTCACAGCCGGTGGTGTGGTGTTGGGAGCGATTGTTATGTTGTTCGACCCGATTTTCCAAGGTTTGGCTATATCATTGTTGGGCGGAACAATAACCTCTACCGTATTGACATTGATTGTCGTGCCCTTATTATATTTCAAGATGTTAAAGAAAAAAGTAAAATAATCATGAAACTATTAGTTGTATTAAGTATTAAAGAATATCAGGAGCGGGTAGCCGGGATGCTGCAAGATGCCGGAGTAAATCGCTTTAGTGTAACCAACATAACCGGTTATAAAAGGAAAAAAGAAAATCTGGGTTGGTTTGCCGTTAATTCCAACAATGCAAAAACAAACTCCATTATGCTTTTCAGCTTTGTAGAAAAAGAGATAGCCGACAAAGCCCTTACGGAGATTGATACTTGTAATATAGAAACGAAAAATCCTTTCCCGGTACATGTGTTTATTCTTGATGTTGAAAATTTCTCTAAACTGTTCTGATTATGAAACGTGAATATATCATCCGCATAGTAGCCGGCACCATGGTACTGGCAGGTATTTCCTTAGCCTATTTTGTTTCCATCGGATGGCTGTTGCTGCCCGCCTTTGTAGGAGTGAATCTTATACAGTCGTCGTTTACGGGGTTTTGTCCGTTGGAGATGTTGCTCGATAAATTAAATATTAAGTGATTTAATTGATTAATAAGTTCGAAGAGGGCAGGAATAGTACTTAACTCTTGTTCTAGCTCTCTTTATTATTTCTATTCTCATTGTAAGAAGTACATATTTTAGTCTAAAAAACAGAATTATGAAAAAGAATAAAAGTATACGGATAAAGACAGGACATATTCTTACAGGAATTATTGTTTTCACAATTTTTATATACATACTTGGAATACAAACTCAGAGTAAACCACTATTAAATGAAAATGAGAATAGCTTAATTGAGTTAGATAAAGATTCTTTTTTTGACAGCATAACCCTAAAAAAATGCTTTGTCCTGTTTTATGCGGAGAACTCAGAATTATGTGATGTAATGTCGGCTAGTTTAAGTAAGCTGGCGAAAAATAATCAGGGAAAAACGGGTTTCTATAAACTCAATTTAGATAAATACCCCGAATATGACTTAAAATATAACATATCAGGAGTACCTAATATATTTATATTTAACGAAGGGATTGAAGTTGCCCGGATTATGGGGGTTGTTCCGGAACAAAACTTAGAAAAAATATATGATAAAATGTTTAATTGAAAACAATCATGAATAGCAAGTATAAAATTGAACAAATAGTATCTTTTATCAGGATTAACAAAAAGGTATTGATCGGAATGTTGACAGGGGCTATAATTGCTTACCTCTATTGGCTAAACTATTCTATTTACTGGGGAACTTACCCACTATCTTCCGAATGTTGGGTAAACTGCATATATGGGTTTCTATTTGGCGGGCTTATCGGTAGTTTATTTCAAGATAATGAGATCAAAGCAACTTCTAAAATAGCAAATTAAAGAATGCTGACGTAGCTTAACCGGGTTAGAGCGGCTTTTTTGATGCATATGAATCAAATAAATAAGCAGAATGCAGGTTCGAATCCTGTCGTCAGCACAGACTAAACTTAAATCATTCCAAATGAAAAATATATCTTCCATCAATATTGTAGAACACAATAAGAACATAGCTCAATTAACAATCCCTGACGTAAATGATCTTAGCATGAATAGTACGGATTTTTGTGTGTTCTGCCATTACCTATATTCATATATACAGAATAATTTATCTCAGGATGAATTACTTGAATTTTTTAAGAAAGGTTCTGTTTATATAGATAGTTTAATTCTATCTAAGTATAAGCAGACAAAAGGTTTTTGTAAATCAAGGCAAGAAGAACTCTTTGATAAATTTATTACTATAATAAGACAATATTGTTCTACTGAACATGGTATCAAGTTTTATGCTGAAAAGCTTTTTGTTACCCCCCAATATTTATCTAAAGTAGTAAAAGATGTAAGTGGTAAGAGTGCAAGTGTATGGATAACAGAATTTATTTTATTGGAAGCAAAAGCACTGTTAACTCACACCAATCTGACTATTCAGGAAGTAAGCTTTAATCTGGGATTTGCCGACCAGTCTTCATTCGGTAAATTCTTTAAGAAAAACACAGGGATGTCACCAAAGAAATTTGCACACAAAAAAAGATGCGTTAACCTTGGTTTTAACGCACCTTCTATTCAAAATATACTTATTTAACGTTGTAATTCCTCTAATACTAAAATTATTGATTAGCACTTTAGTCCTATTACTTTATGTGGCATTGTGAATGATATCTCTTTTTTTCAAATATTAATTGAACTTATTTTATAACATCAATTGCTGCTTGATAATCTGGTTCTTCTGTAATTTCAGAAACCAGCTGAGTATATATGATTTTTCCTTCTGGATTCACAATTATAACTGAACGTGCCAAAAGCCCTTTGAGTGGACCGTCATTCATCAAAACCCCATAGTTTCTAGCAAATTCTGCGTTTCTGAAAATTGATGTGGGAATTACGTTTTCGATACCTTCTGTTGTGCAAAATCTTGTTGCAGCAAATGGGAGATCGGCTGAAATAGCCAAGATAATAGTGTTTACGAGGCTGGCTGCTTCTTTGTTGAACCTCCTTACCGATGCAGCACATACTTCTGTATCAAGACTTGGGAAGATATTTAGAACAATATTTTTACCTTTCAAATCTTTTAGTGAGATTTCGGACAAATCATTTTTTACTAAAGTAAATTCTGGAGCTAATTCTCCTTTTGTTGGTAACTCTCCATTTGTGTTTACTTCTGATCCTTTGAACGTTACTTTTGCCATGATTACAATTTTAATTTATTATTTTATTACTATTAGCCCTTAAAAAAGGGCTAATAGATTTTTCTATTTTATCTCTTTTGACCGATTTAACTTTTATCACCTCCATATTTCATTTCAGCCATGCGTACATAGCTTTCATAGCGCCATAACGCACTTTCTTGAGCAGCTTCATAAAGTTCAGGAGCCGCAGTAGGGTTTACTTTTTCCAATGAAGTATAACGAGTTTCTTTCCTTAAAAAGTCTTGGAATTTATTCCAATCCGGTTCTTTGCTGTCTAATAAGAATGGATTTTTGCCTTCCAGCGCTATCATTGGGTTATAGCGCCACAGGTGCCAGTATCCACACTCTACAGCTGATTTTTCTTCATTCTGAGCATGCCCCATCCCTTTTCTTAAACCATGATTGATACAAGGAGAATATGCTATAACAAGAGATGGCCCCTTGTACTCTTCGGCTTCTTTAAACACTTTAAGACATTGCGACTGATTTGCGCCCATTGCCACCTGAGCAATATATACATAACCATATGTAGAGGCAATCAGACCAAGATCTTTTTTACGAGTTTTCATACCCGAAGTAGCAAATTTGGCAACTGCACCTATTGGTGTCGATTTAGATGCCTGCCCTCCAGTGTTTGAATATACTTCTGTATCGAGTACAAGTATATTTACGTCCTCACCCGAAGCTATAACATGATCCAAACCTCCAAAACCTATATCGTATGCCCATCCGTCACCTCCAAATATCCAGATAGAACGTTTGATGAGATATTGTTTCAATTCAAGAAGTTCAGTACTAATAATACAGCCGACTTTGTCTCCTTTCTTCAACTCATCTACTATCTGAGGATAAAGTTCTTTTGTTTTGTCTATATCCGATTTGTTATCTATCCATGCCTGAAATAGTTCTTTTACATTTACCGGAGTATTGTCACCGGCAATAGCTTCTTCCATCAATCTTTTTATACGATCACGCATAGTGATGTTTGCAAGAGCATATCCCAATCCAAACTCTGCGTTATCTTCGAATAGGGAGTTTGCCCAAGCCGGACCTTTACCCTCTTCGTTTGTTGTATATGGAGTGGAAGGGGCAGAACCTCCATATATGGAAGAACAACCTGTTGCATTAGCAATCAACATACGATCTCCGTAAAGTTGAGTAACCAATTTTATATAGGGAGTTTCTCCACATCCGGAACAAGCTCCCGGAAACTCGAATAATGGAGTACAGAATTGAGAATTTTTTACACTAAGTTTAGTATCGACCAAATGTGCCTTACTCTTCACTTTTTCAACCATATAATCCCAGTTCTCCTGTTCTGGTAATTGAGTTTCTATCGCTACCATTTCAAGCGCTTTATTTCCCTTTTTACCTGGACATATATCAACACAGTTTCCACAGCCAACACAATCAAGAACATCAACTTGTATACGAAATGACATACCATCGAATTGTTTTCCTTGAGCTTTTAGTAATTCTGTACCCTCTTTTAATCCTATTTGTTCTTTTTCATCTAATACAAACGGACGAATTGTAGCGTGTGGACAAACATAAGCGCATTGATTGCATTGAATACAGTTTTCAGCCTCCCATACAGGGACAAATGCAGCAATCCCGCGCTTCTCATAAGTTGTTGTTCCATTATCCCAAGTCCCATCTTCGCGACCTGAGAATACGGAAACCGGAAGATCATAACCTCGTTGTGCATTAATCGGGTGGACTACCTTCTTTACAAAGTCGGGAGCATCGTCCTCTTTTACTATATCAGGTTCCAAGTCTGCCCAATCGGCGGGGACATCTACTTTTTCAATTTCGATACCGCGATCAACGGCTGCACAGTTCTTCTTTATTATATCTTCCCCTTTCTTACTATACGACTTAGCAATAAATCTTTTCATTTGCTCTACTGCCAATTCGTAAGGTATTATGTTCGATATTTTGAAAAATGCCGATTGAAGGATACTGTTTGTTCGTCCCCCAAGACCAATTTCTGCTGCAATTTTAGTCGCATTGATGATATAGAAATTGATTTTGTTCTTAGCCAGATACGCTTTAATATGGTTAGGTAAATTGTCGCCTACTTTGTCTTTTCCCCAAATAGAGTTAAGAAGAAATGTCCCTCCTTTTTTCAATCCTTTAGTTACATCATAACGATTGAGATATGCCATAACATGACAGGCAACGAAGTTTGGTGAATTTACCAGATAGGTAGAACGAATAGGACTTTCCCCGAAACGAAGGTGAGACGTAGTGAATCCATTTGATTTTTTGGAATCATATGCAAAATATGCTTGGCAATATTTATCTGTATTTTCTCCAATTATCTTGATGGTGTTTTTGTTTGCCCCAACAGTTCCATCAGAACCTAGTCCATAAAATTTGGCTTCATAGTTAGAATCAACTACACTAATTTCTTCTTTTAACGGAAGAGATTTGAATGTAACATCATCAACGATACCTATTGTAAAGTCATTTTTCGGCAGGCTCATGGCTAAATTCTCATACACAGATATGATTTGTGCCGGAGTGGTATCTTTCGACGAAAGTCCATAGATACCGCCTACAATAGTCGGTGCTTCAGGTCTGCCATAGAAACAATCCCTAACATCAAGATACAGGGGTTGCCCGGTTGCACCCGGTTCTTTGGTACGATCAAGGACCGCAATTTTCTTTACCGTTTTAGGTATTTTAGAAAGGAATGCTTTGGCTTTGAATGGACGGTAAAGATGGACCGCAATAAGACCAACTTTCTCGCCATTTGCGTTTAAATGGTCGATAGATTCCTTTATTGTTTCTGTAACAGATCCCATTGCAATGATTACACGGTCTGCATCATCAGCCCCGTAATAGTCAAACAATCCATAGTTACGTCCTGTTATTTTATTTATCTCTCCGAGATATTTTTCTACAATTTCTGGTACAGCATCATAGAATTTATTAGATGCTTCACGGCTTTGAAAGTAAATATCGTCGTTTTGAGCTGTTCCTTTGGTTATAGGTTTTTCAGGATTTAAGGCTCTTTTGCGAAATTCTTTTATTGCTTTTTGATTAACAAGTGGAATTAATGATTCCTGCTCCATCAATTCTACTTTTTGAATTTCGTGAGAAGTACGAAATCCGTCAAAAATATTCATGAATGGAATACGAGCTTCAAGCGTTGCCAAGTGAGATATTGCCGAAAGATCCATAACCTCTTGTACCGATCCAGAGAAAAATAGGGCGAACCCGGTTTGGCGAGTAGCCATTACATCTTGATGATCTCCAAAAATAGAAAGGGCTTGTGCTGCCAATGCACGAGCCGATACATGCAACACACATGGGTGTAGTTCGCCTGAGATTTTATACATATTTGGAATCATTAGCAATAAGCCTTGAGATGCTGTATATGTTGTAGTTAAAGCACCGGCTTGTAACGATCCGTGAAGTGCGCCCGCAGCTCCAGCTTCGGATTGCATCTCTTGTACTTTGATTATTTCTCCAAATATATTTTTTCTACCTTTCGCTGCCCATTCATCAACATATTCAGCCATTGTTGATGACGGTGTAATTGGGTAAATAGAAGCTACCTCGCTGAACATATATGATATATGTGCAGCTGCTTCATTTCCATCACAGGTTATAAATTTTTTATCTTTAGCCATACTGAAATTTATTATTTGGTTTTATAATTGTCTCATATCCTGATTTATTATAACCCGTTGGCGGAATTAAAAAGATAATATATTGATGTTTAAAAAGTTGTGCATA
>OGZT01000712.1_pt1 | contig 25554 bp, 25 predicted proteins | sample 1576891 | NCBI WGS metagenome assembly OGZT01 (sample SAMEA3541521, study PRJEB24748) | human gut metagenome | biome: human gut; feature: human-associated habitat; material: faeces | place: China | collected 2012 | reverse complement strand
AAGGTAAAGCACGTCTGGCGCGTTTTGAAGAGCTGAACAGCACCGAATATCAGAAACGTAACGAAACCAACGAACTGTTTATTCCACCGGGACCGCGTCTTGGCGACAAAGTGCTGGAAGTCAGCAATCTGCGTAAATCCTATGGCGATCGTCTGCTGATTGATGACCTGAGCTTCTCGATCCCGAAAGGAGCGATCGTCGGGATCATCGGTCCGAACGGTGCGGGTAAATCGACGCTGTTCCGTATGATCTCTGGTCAGGAACAGCCGGACAGCGGCACCATCACTTTGGGTGAAACGGTGAAACTGGCATCGGTTGATCAGTTCCGTGACTCAATGGATAACAGCAAAACCGTTTGGGAAGAAGTTTCCGGCGGGCTGGATATCATGAAGATCGGCAACACCGAGATGCCAAGCCGTGCCTACGTTGGCCGCTTTAACTTTAAAGGGGTTGATCAGGGTAAACGCGTTGGCGAACTCTCCGGCGGTGAGCGCGGTCGTCTGCATCTGGCGAAGCTGCTGCAGGTTGGCGGCAACATGCTGCTGCTCGACGAACCAACCAACGACCTGGATATCGAAACCCTGCGCGCGCTGGAAAACGCCCTGCTGGAGTTCCCGGGCTGTGCGATGGTTATCTCGCACGACCGTTGGTTCCTCGACCGTATCGCCACGCACATCCTGGACTACCAGGATGAAGGTAAAGTTGAGTTCTTCGAAGGTAACTTTACCGAGTACGAAGAGTACAAAAAACGCACGCTGGGCGCAGACGCGCTGGAGCCGAAGCGTATCAAGTACAAGCGTATTGCGAAGTAATGCGTAAAATGCCGGGTGCGGCGCGCCAGCATCGCATCCGGTATTAGTTAAATGATTAGTCCCCGGAAAAAGGCAGAATTTTCTTTAAGCGTATTAGCTCAGATGCGGACTGACACCTCAAATCAAGCGGGAACTCATGGTTCCCGCTTAACGTTTTATTCACCGCGCAGGATCTGGCGGAAATGGGAAACCAGCGGACGTTGGTTGGCTTTATGCCAGGCTGCCCATAATTGCGTTGAATAATTCATCCACGGCAATTCACGTAATACCACCCCTTCCGGCGCATTATGACGCAGACTATGTTGAATTAAGGCCAGACCTAATCCCGCAGCGACCAAACCTAATGCCGTGAGGGGTTCACCCGCTTCCAGGCGAATATCAGGATTAAACCCGGCGTTAACACAGGCGGCGACAAAATGATCGCGAGAATGCGCATCGTCGTTATGAATCACCGCAATCCACTGCTCATCGCCAAGTTGTGACGCGACAAGGTTTTCCTCCTGCGCCAGAGGATGATTTTGCGGTAAGGCCAACAACATTCGATCATCCAGAACCTGAATATATTCCAGATCCTGCTCGCTGTCGGTGGGCGGCGTGTCGACCAGAGAAAAATCGAGACTGCGCTGGCGCAGGCCTTCAATCTGGGTAGCCGGTGGTTGGCTGTAAAGTGCGATATGCACATTCGGACGCGATACACGTAACGTACGTAGCGCCGTAGAAAGCACACCGGAATGCATGGCGTTTTCGATATAGCCAATACACAAGCCACCATCTTCCCCCCGTCCCAGGCGTTTGCCTAACGACTCCAGGCGGTTGGCGTGTGTCAGCAACGAACGTGTTTCGGCAAGGAATGTCTGTCCATCAGCGGTCAGGCGAATGCGCTGCTGATTACGCTCAAACAGCGTCAGCCCCAGCCGTTCTTCCAGTTGTGCAATCTGGCGGCTCAGCGGTGATTGCGAGATATGTAATCGCTCGGCTGCGCGTCCCACGTGCTCTTCTTCTGCGACCACCACGAAGTACTTCAGTTGGCGTAAATCAATCATGTTAGACCTCAAAGGACTTAAGTCAGACGAATTATGTCCTATCAAGTCACAACCTCGCAAGGTATTGTGATCCACGTCACAGGGCGATAGCAAAAAAACGCCCTAACCCAAACCGAATAATTGAGGACATCTTATGAGCATCAAAAATTTACTTCCCGGCAAAATTGGCTTAGGTGGCGCACCACTCGGCAACATGTTCCGTGCCATTCCGGAAGACGAGGCCCACGCCACCGTGAGCGAAGCCTGGAACCTGGGCGTGCGTTACTTTGATACCGCGCCGCTGTATGGCTCTGGCCTTTCTGAAATCCGCATGGGTGAAGCGCTGTCTCAGTATCCACGCGATGAATACGTTCTGAGCAGCAAAGTCGGTCGCATCATGCTGGACGAAATGGAAGATCCGGCAAAACGTGATTTCGGTGAAAAAGGTGGCCTGTTCGAACACGGCCTGAAAAACAAAATTCTGAATGACTACTCTGCTGACGCCACGCTGCGCTCGATTGAAGACAGCCTGAAACGCCTGAAAACAGACCGTCTGGATATTGTCTGGATCCACGACCCGGCACAGGACTTCTACGGTGACAGCTGGCTGGAACAGTTCAACATAGCCCGTACCGGTGCGTTTCGTGCGCTGACGCGTTTGCGTGACGAAGGTGTGATTAAAGCCTGGGGACTGGGTGTGAATCGCGTCGAACCTTGCGAACTGACGCTGGCGCTGGACGAACCGAAGCCGGATGCGTTCCTGCTGGCGGGGCGTTATTCCCTGCTGGATCACGAACGTGCGCTGCAACGCCTGATGCCAGAAGCACTGGAACAGAACGTGGATATTGTTGTGGGCGGTCCGTACAGCTCTGGCGTACTGGCAGGCGGCGAGCACTTTGAATATCAGAAAGCTTCTGCGGCCATCCAGCAGAAAGTGGCGCAAATTAACACCATTGCCACACGTTTCAATGTGAACGTTAAAGCAGCTGCGCTGCAGTTCGCGCTGGCAAACCCGGCCGTTGCGGCGGTTATTCCTGGCTCCAGCCGTCCTGGCCGTATGGCAGAAGATCTGGCTGCACTGAATGCGCCTGTTCCGGCTGAATTCTGGGCAGAAATGCGCCGTCAAAATCTGGTTGCGGAAAACGCTCCGCTGCCGACCCGTTAATCAACCTGGTGAGAAAACGATGAAACTGGATCTGACAGGTAAAGTCGCGGTGGTCAGCGGCTCAACCTCCGGCATTGGGCAGGGTATCGCCGCCGGACTGGCAAAAGCAGGCGCAACGGTGGTTGTCGTCGGCCGTAAACAGAGCGGCGTTGATGACGCCATGGCTGCGATTGCGGCACAAACTCCCACGGCGTCACTGCGCGGCGTGGTGGCCGATCTCAGCACCGAAGACGGCGTGACTGCGCTGATCGCTGCAGTCCCAACGGCTGATGTGCTGGTCAATAATCTGGGCATTTTCAACGATAAAGATTTCTTTAGCGTTCCGGATGATGAGTGGATGCACTTCTATAACGTCAACGTCCTTTCCGGCGTTCGTCTGGCGCGTCACTATGCGCCAGGCATGACGGAACAGGGCTGGGGGCGGATTATCTTTGTCTCGTCCGAATCCGGCGTGGCAATCCCTGGCGACATGATCAACTACGGCGTCACCAAAGCCGCGAATCTGGCGGTCTCTCATGGTCTGGCGAAACGACTGGCGGGGACCGGTGTGACCGTCAACGCCATTCTGCCAGGGCCAACCTTTACCGATGGCCTGAAAGAGATGCTGGCGGATGCCGCTGCGCAGTCGGGACGCAGTGCGCGTGAACAGGCCGATGAGTTTGTTAAAACCTCGCGTCCGAGCTCCATCATCCAGCGTGCGGCAGATGTGGAAGAAGTGGCGAATCTGGCGGTTTATCTCGCGTCACCGCTTTCCTCGGCAACCACAGGGGCAGCCCTGCGCGTCGATGGCGGCGTCGTCGACACCCTAACAATGTAACCCTATAAATTAAGAGAAAATTATCATGGCTAAAACAACTGTATCGATCGAAATTCCGGCTTCTGCCGACGCCGTATGGCAATTGATGGGCGGCTTTGATGCGCTGCCAGACTGGCTGCCGTTCATCCCGAAAAGCGTAGTGACAGAAGGCGGTCGCGTTCGTTCGCTGACAACCTCTGACGGCGGCACTGTGGTTGAACGTCTGGAAGCGTTTGATAACCGTCAACGCAGTTATACCTATTCCATTATTCAGGCACCGTTCCCGGTGGTGGATTACCTCTCCACCATTACCGTTCATGAAACCGCCGACAGCCAGGTTTCTCGTGTGGAATGGTTCGGTGAATTCACCCCGGTGAATGTGACGAACGAAGAGGCCGAAGCGCTGTTTACCGGCATCTATCGGGATGGTCTCAAGGCGCTGAAGGACAACTTTGTTGCCTGATGCAATCGACAGGCGTCGGAACGTCCGGCGTCTGATTATTAACAAAATCAGAATAGTCTATTGTCATTTGTATCATTTATGTTATCAGGCAGCAGGCGTATTCTATCCCCATCGCGTTAATAAACGCCAAACAATTAAGACACTCTGGAATATAAACATGAAAACGATCATCGCAATTTTTACAGCTTCTCTTTTCTCTGTCGCGGCGTTTAACGCATCGGCGCAAAGCGTAACAGCAACCGGTACAACACTGGATTCTGCGGAAGCAGTTATTGCGCAGAAAGCGAAAGAGATAAACGCCTCTGAATACAAAATCACCAGCGCTCGCATGGGCAATACCGTCACCATGAGTGCCGAACTGTACAAATAACCGCGCAAGGGACCCATTACGTAATTTGCTAAATATGCGCTGAATGCGTTGCCATTAAAAAACCGTATTGTAATGCCACCGATGACGCGTTCCCGCGCGGGTGACGTTGCGACTGACATAATGGCGGACTATTACGCGCAGCACGCTAGTGCAGGACTTATCATCAGCGAAGGTACGCAAATCAGCAGAAGCGCTGCGCATAATTTTCCACGGCACGCTGATTTACTCCGGTAAATACACCAAAGCGCGCGCCGAAGCGGACTGTCAGATTTGATTGCATTCTGGCTACGCAACTGGTCGGTTGGAGTATGAAGTTGCTCACGAATAGCCTTAGCATCTGCAATTTCGTAGCGGGTCACCCGTGCAGGTTCTTTCTAATCTCAACAGCCTCTTCCAGAGAGTTTTTCAACTCATCAAAAAAACTCAATTTATACCTCGCCTTTGAGCCGTTTCGTCACGGTTATCTCTGCTCGCCCATCATCTCCCGCACCAGCTCCACACAGCGCAGGAAACGGCTGTCGTAATCGTCCTCTTCAACACGCACAAATTCGATATTGTTCTCTTCCAGCATCTCCACCAGCAAGTTCTGGAACTCTTTGCGATCCACCGAACTACCGAGGCTGCGTAAACCATCCGCCACCCACGGCGTGTTGTTCTCCAGCAAGATAACCAGATCAAAACGGTATTCATCAATCAGCGCCTGCACGAACGGATGCTCACGCCCTTCGTACTTTTTGCAGAACGCCTGGGTAGTGACAAAATCAGTGTCGATAAACGCCACTTTATTGGCGTATTTCACTGCAAAATCAATATATTGCGCGTGTCCTAGCGCGATTTTATCGTAGTCGGAATACTGCAATGCGATCTCATCACCGCCAAGGTGTGAAAAGACATAATCGCGACCATATTCCCACGCACTGGTGGTATTGAAGATATTGGCAAGTTTGTTTACCAGGGTGGATTTACCGCTCGACTCGCCGCCAAGGATCGCCACGGTACGCACAAAGAACGGCTTCACTTCGGTGGGAATATATTCCCAGTAGCGGAACGGGTTTTCGCGGATCTGCGCACCGCTGATACTCATAAAGGTGCGTTTCGGATCGACCAGCACCGTTTCGATCCCCAGATGTTCCATATACTGTGGCGCATCGGCTTCTTCCGAGGTGTAGATCAGGTCCGGCTGGATCCCCTTTTCAGCCATAAACTTTTTGATGCCGTTGCTCCATACATCCCAGCCGTGCGGATATGGCTCCATGCCCTCTTCATTGAAAGCATGAATACGGATATTTTTCTGATATTTAAAGGTTTGCAATAACCAGCGCAGACGATCCGGCACCGTGGGCTGCTGCGACATGGCGCTGTCTTCAAACAACGCACGGTCACGGGTATCGTCAAAGCCCATAATGATATGCAACTCGTCAACCTGGCTACAGGCGCGCTGGATAAGGTAGATATGTCCGGTATGCAACGGGTAGAACTTACCGAATACCACGCCAATGGTTTTCTTTTGGCGGGGAAACTCAAGCCCCAAAAAACGGTGCAATGCCTCCAGTTTTTGCGCGCTGGGGCTTTTAATTTTGGCATTCAGTAACTGGCTTAAATACCCTTTGGTCATACCGCTGGCATCAGCTACCTGCTGTAGCGTGCAGCCCTGTTGCTTGATGGCAGTTTTCAGGTAATCAAATGACGACATATCTCCCTCCGTATCTCTCATTATAAGTCGTCGAACACGCTAAGCGCGTCGGAGAGTTTTTTAACGCCAAAAATCTGCATCCCTTCCGGCGCTTTTTTCGGCACATTAGCCGCCGGAACAATCGCCCGCCGAAAACCGTGTTTCGCCGCTTCAGAGATTCGTTCCTGGCCGCTGGGCACCGGGCGGATCTCCCCTGCCAGCCCGACTTCACCAAACACCACCAGATCCTGTGGCAGCGGTCTGTCACGCAGGCTGGAAACCATCGCCAGCAGTAACGCTAAGTCGGCGCTGGTTTCGGTTACCTTCACGCCGCCGACCACGTTCACAAACACATCCTGATCGGCCATTTGCAGACCACCGTGACGGTGCAAGACAGCCAGCAGGATTGCCAGACGGTTTTGCTCCAGCCCTACTGCGACGCGGCGTGGATTCGCCATCATCGAGTGATCGACCAGCGCCTGGATCTCCACCAGCAGTGGACGCGTTCCTTCCCATACCACCATCACTGAGCTACCGGAGGTCACTTCATCACCGCGGCTTAAAAAGATGGCGGAAGGGTTGCTAACTTCACGCAGCCCCTGTTCGGTCATCGCGAAGACGCCCAGCTCATTCACCGCGCCGAAGCGGTTTTTATGGCTGCGCAAGGTGCGAAAACGGGAGTCGGCATCGCCATCCAAAAGCACCGAACAGTCGATACAGTGTTCCAGCACTTTAGGGCCAGCCAGCGAGCCATCTTTGGTTACGTGCCCGACCATGACAATCGCCACGCCGCGCGTTTTGGCGAAGCGCGTCAGATAAGCCGCCGTTTCACGCACCTGCGCCACGCTACCAGGCGATGATTGTACATCCGCCATATGCATCACCTGGATCGAGTCAATTACCATCAGCTTCGGTTGCTCTTCTTCGGCAATCAGGCAGATCTGCTCGATGCTGGTTTCCGACAGCATATTAAGATTGTCAGTCGGCAGGCCAAGGCGATGAGCGCGCATTGCCACCTGTTGCAGCGACTCTTCGCCGGTGACATACAGCGTTTTCATCTGCTGCGCCAGTTTGCACAGCGTTTGCAGTAGCAACGTGGATTTCCCCGCACCAGGGTTACCGCCAATCAGAATGGCACTTCCCGGCACCACGCCGCCGCCTAATACGCGGTCGAACTCTTTAAATCCGGTGGAAAAACGCGGCAGCTCTTCAAGGCTGATGTCGGAAAGTTTCTGGACTTTTGCCACCCCGGCGCTACCGGCATAGCCGCTGAGACGCTCGTTACGCGCCACCGTTGGCGACGCTGCAAGACGCACCTCGGTGATGGTGTTCCAGGCATGACAGGCACTGCACTGCCCCTGCCAGCGCGGATAATCGGCCCCGCATTCATTACAAACAAAGGCGCGTTTTGGAGCTTTTGCCACGATGTACCTCGTTAATGCTGTGCCGCCCGCAGGATGACGGGCGGGCAATTACTTCTGATTCAGGCTGCCGGAGAGGATGCAGAATACCCCCATCAGGTCAGCGTGACGGATGGTGACTTCCGTCTTTTCATTCACTTTTGGCTTGGCATGGTAGGCAATCCCCAGCCCTGCCGCTTTGATCATCGGCAGGTCATTGGCTCCATCGCCAATCGCCACGGTCTGCGCCAGCGGGATTTCATACTCCTGCGCGAGGCGGGTCAGGGTTTTCGCTTTATATTGCGCGTCAACGATGTCGCCGATCACATTGCCGGTAAATTTACCGTCCATGATCTCCAGTTCATTGGCTACCACGGCTGTCAGGCGCAGCTTGTCGCGCAGGTATTCAGCAAAGAAAGTAAAGCCACCGGAGGCAATCGCCACTTTCCAGCCCAGCGTTTCCAGCTTGAGTACCAGCTGCGTTAAGCCTGGCATCAGCGGCAGATTTTCACGCACCTGTTGCAGAATATTGGCGTCAGCGCCTTTCAGCGTCGCCACGCGGCTGCGCAGGCTGGCGGTAAAATCGAGTTCGCCGCGCATCGCCCGTTCGGTTACCTCCGCCACCATCTCGCCCGTTCCGGCCAGTTTGGCAATTTCATCAATACATTCAATCTGGATGGCGGTGGAATCCATGTCCATCACCAGCAAACCCGGCGTGCGCAGGTGTGGGATTTTCCCCAGCGGCGCGACATCCAGTTGCGCTTCATGGGCCAGGCGCGTAGCCCGCGCGGTGAGTGAACCTGCCAGACGAATCACCTGATAATCTTCCACGCACCAGGCGGCAACAATCACCATCGCCGCGCCCAGTTTGCTCTGGTATTGGGTCAGACGTTGTTTATCCAGCCCACGACCATACAGCAGCCAGCCGCTACGACCTGCGTGGTAATCCAGTGGCATCACTTCATCACCACTTAATGAAAGAGGCAGACCCGGCCATAAAGAGACATCTTCAGGCAGGTCGCACCAGGTAATGTTAGGCATTAAGGCTCCTGTAAAATCGTTCGAAGCAGGGAAAATAACGCATGAGGCTACCTTGTATCCATTGCTTCTGGCAACATTAAGTCTCAAATTTTCAAAGGGTGGAAGATGGCTCGCACAAAACTGAAATTCCGGCTGCATCGGGCAGTGATTGTCCTGTTCTGTCTTGCCTTGTTAGTGGCGCTGATGCAGGGGGCGTCATGGTTTAGTCAAAACCACCAGCGACAGCGTAATCCACAGCTGGAAGAACTAGCCCGCACCCTGGCGCGTCAGGTAACGCTGAACGTTGCACCGCTGATGCGTACCGACTCACCGGATGAAAAACGTATTCAGGCGATCCTCGATCAGTTAACGGATGAAAGCCGCATTCTCGACGCAGGCGTATATGATGAACAAGGCGATCTTATCGCCCGTTCTGGTGAAAGCGTCGACGTGCGCGACCGGCTGGCGCTCGACGGCAAAAAAGCGGGCGGCTATTTTAACCAGCAGATTGTCGAACCCATTGCGGGTAAAAACGGACCGCTCGGCTATCTGCGCCTGACGCTCGACACCCATACGCTCGCCACCGAAGCCCAACAGGTGGATAACACCACTAACATTTTACGCCTGATGTTGCTGCTCTCGCTGGCAATCGGCGTAGTGCTGACCCGCACGCTGCTACAGGGTAAACGCACCCGCTGGCAGCAATCGCCCTTCCTGTTAACCGCCAGCAAACCGGTGCCGGAAGAGGAAGAAAGCGAGAAAAAAGAGTGACCCATTACTACAAGAAAGGAAATCGTTATGTCCACATTACGCCTGCTCATCTCTGACTCTTACGACCCGTGGTTTAACCTGGCGGTGGAAGAGTGTATTTTTCGCCAGATGCCCGCCACGCAGCGCGTTCTGTTTCTCTGGCGCAATGCCGACACGGTAGTGATTGGTCGCGCACAGAACCCGTGGAAAGAGTGTAATACCCGGCGGATGGAAGAAGATAACGTCCGCCTGGCGCGGCGCAGCAGCGGTGGCGGCGCAGTGTTCCACGATCTCGGCAATACCTGCTTTACCTTTATGGCTGGCAAGCCGGAGTACGATAAAACCATCTCCACGTCGATTGTGCTCAATGCGCTGAACGCGCTCGGCGTCAGCGCCGAAGCGTCCGGACGTAACGATCTGGTGGTGAAAACCGCCGAAGGCGACCGCAAAGTCTCAGGCTCGGCCTATCGCGAAACCAAAGATCGCGGCTTCCACCACGGCACCTTGCTGCTCAATGCCGACCTTAGCCGCCTGGCAAACTATCTCAATCCGGATAAAAAGAAACTGGCGGCGAAAGGCATTACGTCGGTACGTTCCCGCGTGACCAATCTGACCGAATTGCTGCCGGGGATCACCCATGAGCAGGTTTGCGAGGCCATAACCGAGGCCTTTTTCGCCCATTATGGCGAGCACGTGGAAGCGGAAATCATCTCCCCGGACAAAACGCCAGACTTGCCGAACTTCGCCGAAACCTTTGCCCGTCAGAGTAGCTGGGAGTGGAACTTCGGTCAGGCTCCGGCATTCTCGCATCTGCTGGATGAACGCTTTACCTGGGGCGGCGTGGAACTGCATTTCGACGTTGAAAAAGGCCATATCACCCGCGCCCAGGTATTTACCGACAGCCTTAACCCAGCACCACTGGAAGCCCTCGCAGGACGGCTGCAAGGCTGCCTGTACCGCGCTGACATGCTGCAACAGGAGTGTGAAGCGCTGTTGGTTGACTTCCCGGAACAGGAAAAAGAGCTACGGGAGTTATCGGCATGGATAGCGGGGGCGGTACGGTAACTCGCTCATTAAAATATCCAGGGAAGGAAATATGATCGATCTGGAAAACCAGGAACGGGAGGTTATCAATTTAATGTTCAGCCAGGGTATATCCTGGCTAGCCGCCGTGCGTATCAGGCATAAATTATCGCTTGCTGAAGTAAGTAAAATGTTAGGTATCTCGATTAATTCTCTAAAACGGATCGAAAAGACGGAACGGCTTAGCTCAAACATCAAAAGAAAATGGCAGGAATTTATGGTTGTCCACCAGAGTTGCTGATATACCCTTACTGGATGACGGCTGAACATAAATGAATAGATTCATGAATGGATTTTATTTTCTATCCATATGAAAAATAATAGTAAATCTATAAATCAGTCGCTATTGATGAATAGATACTAAAAAGCCGGAGCAGTCTCCCGTTCCGGCTTCACAAGGCAATCGCCTTTCAGCGAAACACAATTACTCTTTATCGCCCAGCAGAACGGATTCCAGTGCGATTTTGATCATGTCGTTGAAGGTGGTCTGACGCTCAGCGGCAGTGGTCTGCTCGTGAGTACGGATGTGGTCAGACACGGTGCAGATGGTCAGGGCTTTCGCGCCAAATTCTGCAGCGACGCCGTAGATACCAGCCGCTTCCATTTCCACGCCGAGGATGCCGTATTTTTCCATCACGTCGAACATTTCGCCGTCCGGAGAGTAGAACAGGTCAGCGGAGAACAGGTTACCAACGCGAGCATCAATGCCCAGTGCTTTAGCTGCATCTACTGCGTTACGCACCATGTCAAAGTCAGCGATAGCGGCAAAGTCATGGTCTTTAAAACGGATGCGGTTAACTTTGGAATCGGTGCAGGCACCCATACCGATAACGACGTCGCGCAGTTTTACGTGTGGCAGAACAGCGCCACAGGAGCCTACGCGGATAATTTTCTTCACGCCGAAATCGGTGATCAGTTCTTTGGTGTAGATGGAGCAGGACGGGATACCCATACCGTGACCCATTACGGAAATTTTGCGGCCTTTGTAAGTACCGGTGAAGCCCAGCATACCGCGAACGTTGTTCACTTCACGGGCATCTTCAAGGAAAGTTTCAGCAATATACTTCGCACGCAGCGGGTCGCCTGGCATCAAAACTACGTCAGCGAAATCGCCCATTTCTGCATTAATGTGTGGGGTAGCCATTGTTTTATCCTTTTTGTGACATAACAAAGGCGGAGTCAACGCTCCGCCCAAATCCATCAGAACATGGCTTTGCCATATTCCATATCAGAAGTACCAAAATATTTTGCCAGAGTCTGGCCGATATCCGCGAAGGTTTCACGGTGACCCAGTGAGCCCGGTTTTACTTTCGGGCCGTAAACCAGTACCGGAATGTGTTCACGCGTGTGGTCAGTACCGGTCCAGGTCGGATCACAGCCGTGGTCAGCGGTGAGGATCAGGATGTCGTCATCGCGCAGCAGAGACATCAGCTCCGGCAGACGGCGGTCGAACAGTTCCAGACCCGCAGCATAACCGGCGACGTCGCGACGGTGGCCCCAGGAAGAGTCGAAGTCAACGAAGTTGGTGAAGACGATGGTGTTATCACCCGCTTCTTTCATCTCTTTGATGGTGGCGTCAAACAGCGCGTCCAGGCCAGTCGCTTTCACTTTTTTGGTGATACCGCAGTTGGCGTAGATGTCTGCAATTTTACCGACAGAAACCACCTGGCCGTGTTTTTCATCAACCAGTTTCTGCAGCACGGTCGGTGCTGGCGGTTCAACGGCCAGGTCGTGACGGTTACCGGTACGCTGGAAGTTACCGGCTTTGTCGCCGATAAACGGACGAGCGATAACACGACCGATGTTGTAGCCGCCGTTGGTCAGCTCTTCACGGGCGATTTCGCACAGTTCGTAGAGTTTATCCAGACCGAAAGTTTCTTCATGGCAGGCAATCTGGAACACGGAGTCAGCGGAGGTATAGAAAATCGGCTTGCCGGTTTTCATGTGCTCTTCGCCCAGCTGATCCAGAATGACCGTACCGGAAGAGTGGCAGTTACCGAGGTAACCCGGCAGATTAGCGCGTTCGACCAGTTTATCCAGCAGCTCTTGCGGGAAGCTGTTTTCGTGATCGGAGAAGTATCCCCACTCAAACAGAACCGGGACACCGGCGATTTCCCAGTGACCAGACGGGGTATCTTTACCGGATGACATTTCGTGCGCCCATGCGTACGCGCCGATAACTTCAGCGTTGCCGTCCATTCCCGCCGGAATGAAACCGGTAGAACCTTCGTGTGCTTTCGCCAGCCCCAGACGGGTCAGATTTGGCAGATTGAGCGGGCCTTTACGACCGTTATCAGCTTCGCCTTTGGCACAAGCTTCTGCGATATGACCCAGGGTGTCAGCCCCGACGTCACCAAAGCGTTCTGCATCTTCTGTAGCGCCGATGCCGAATGAGTCCAGCACCATAATAAATGCACGTTTCATATGTTCTCCGTACTCAGTGCTTCAAATTTAAATGATCAGATCAGTATACCGTTATTCGCTGATACGGCGATAGACAGTTGGTGTGCTTTCCGGTGCTTTATCGGCAAGTTTAATTGCCGCTTTCACCGCTTTCGCCGCTTCCTGCCAGCTGTTTTCGTCTTTCGCGTGGATAACCGCCAGCGGACGCTGACCGTCTACCTGGTCGCCCAGACGCGCCATATCAGTAAAGCCGACGCTGTAATCGATGGTGTCAGATGCCTGACGGCGTCCGCCGCCCATTGCAACCACTGCCATCCCCAGCGCGCGGGTATCCATTTCACTGACAAAACCTTCGGTATCAGCATAGACTGCTTTCGTCAGCATCGCTGTCGGCAGATACTTCGCGTAGTTCTCAACGAAGTCGGTTGGGCCTTTTTGTGCCGCTACCATACGACCAAAGACTTCTGCCGCTTTACCGTTGTCCAGCACCGCCTGCAATTTCGCGCGTGCTTCGGCGTCATCTTTCGCCAGTTTGCCGGAGATCAGCATCTCCACGCACAGCGCCATCGTGACATCAAACAGACGCGGGTTACGATATTCTCCCGTCAGGAACTGCACTGCTTCACGAACCTCAACCGCGTTACCTGCACTGGAGGCCAGTACCTGATTCATGTCGGTGAGCAGCGCGGTGGTGCGCACGCCAGCGCCGTTAGCCACGCCAACAATCGCTTCGGCAAGGGCTTCAGAGAGTTCGTAGGTCGGCATAAACGCGCCGCTACCCACTTTCACGTCCATCACCAGCGCGTCCAGACCTTCCGCCAGTTTCTTCGCCAGAATCGAGGCAGTGATCAGCGGGATGGAGTCCACGGTTGCGGTAATATCACGGGTCGCGTAGAAACGTTTATCCGCCGGAGCCAGTGAGCTGGTCTGACCGATAATCGCCACGCCGACGTCTTTAATAATTTCGCGGAAACGGTTGTCATCCGGGAAAATGTCGAAGCCAGGAATGGATTCCAGTTTGTCGAGCGTACCGCCAGTATGACCGAGGCCGCGACCGGAGATCATCGGAATATAGCCGCCGCAGGCTGCGACCATCGGCCCCAACATCAGCGAAGTCACATCGCCGACGCCACCGGTGGAGTGTTTATCAACAATTGGGCCATTCAGATGCAGGCTTTTCCAGTCGAGAACGGTTCCTGAATCTCGCATCGCCATGGTCAGCGAGACACGCTCAGGCATTGTCATATCGTGGAAGAAAATGGTCATCGCGAGGGCGGCAATCTGCCCTTCGGAGATAGTGTTGTCGCGAATGCCGTTGATAAAGAAACGAATTTCTTCATCGCTCAGCGCATGACCATCACGTTTTTTACGAATAATTTCTTGTGCGAGAAACAAGGTAACCTCCCGTGGAATAAGTTTGAAGGTGTTGTTGCCAGATGGCGGATGTTGTTATTGCCTGATGCTGACCGATTCTTATCATGCCTACACGGCACTCGCCCGTAGGCCGGATAAGGCGTTCGCGCCGCATCAGGCAGCACTGCTGACTGCCTGATGCGACGCTGACGCGTCTTATCAGGCCTACTGGGGGCATCCGGCATCCACCCTCTGGCAAAAGGCAGCTTAGTAGCTGCTTGCGCTCTTACCGTCGCCGTGGCCCAGCGCTTTCAGCAGGCTTGCCAGCAGGCTGGAAGCGCCAAAGCGGTAGTGACGCGCATCAGCCCAGTCAGCGCCGAACAGTTCATCTGCGATGGCGAGATATTTCTGCGCATCTTCCGCAGTACGCACGCCGCCCGCCGGTTTGAAACCAACGGTTTTTTCTACGCCCATGTCGCGGATCACTTCCATCATGATGCGCGCGCTTTCCGGCGTCGCGTTCACTGCCACTTTACCGGTAGAGGTTTTGATGAAGTCAGCACCCGCTTTGATAGAGATTTCAGACGCTTTGCGGATCAGCGCTTCGTCTTTCAGTTCGCCGGTTTCGATGATCACTTTCAGCAGTACGTTAGCCGCTGCGCAAGCCTCTTTACAGGCTTTCACCAGGTCAAAACCAACCTGCTCGTTACCCGCCATCAGCGCGCGGTACGGGAACACCACGTCAACTTCATCGGCACCGTAGGCGATTGCCGCACGGGTTTCTGCCAGCGCGATGTCGATGTCGTCGTTACCGTGTGGGAAGTTGGTTACCGTAGCGATACGGATTTCCGGGGTACCCTGCTCTTTCAGCGTTTTGCGAGCAATCGGGATAAAGCGAGGATAGATACAGATAGCGGCGGTATTGCCGACCGGAGTTTTGGCCTGATGACACAGGGCGATCACTTTCTCGTCGGTGTCGTCGTCATTCAGGGTGGTCAGGTCCATCAATTTCAGTGCACGCAGGCTGCTTGCTTTCAGATCAGTCATTTCATTCTCCTGGCTTGTCGCCAATAAAATTCACCTTGCGAGTTTGTTAGTATTCTAACATCTACTCCGCAACACACTTCGATATACATCACAATTAAGGAAATCTACTTACAAGTTTGCATCACTGTAATGCGATCTGGTTCAAATAATTCACTTTCAAATGAATGCGTCAGTGGTGGCAAACGCATCAGGATCAAAGTGAACATCACGAAACTTCTTACAATGGCGCATCACCTTCGGCATAAAAGGAAAAGAAGATGCCCACTTCTCATGAAATTGCACTGCAACAACGTTGCCAGCAAATTGTCACCAGCCCGGTACTTAGCCCGGAGCAGAAGCGCCATTTTCTGGCGCTGGAAGCAGAAAACAATCTGCCTTATCCGCAGCTTCCTGCCGAAGCCCGCCGCGCGCTGGATGAGGGTGTAATCTGCGATATGTTTGAAGGTCATGCGCCGTACAAACCGCGCTATGTCTTACCCGATTACGCCCGTTTTCTGGCGAACGGTTCCGAATGGCTGGAGCTGGAAGGCGCGAAAGATCTTGATGATGCACTCTCTCTGCTGACCATTCTTTACCACCACGTACCATCGGTCACATCGATGCCGGTCTACCTGGGGCAACTGGATGCGTTGTTGCAGCCGTATGTTAGAATTCTAACACAGGACGAGATCGATATTCGAATAAAACGTTTCTGGCGTTACCTCGACAGAACCCTGCCAGACGCCTTTATGCACGCCAATATCGGCCCGTCTGATTCGCCCATCACCCGTGCAATCTTACGTGCAGATGCAGAGCTGAAGCAGGTTTCACCGAACCTGACCTTTATCTACGATCCTGAAATCACCCCTGATGATCTGCTGCTGGAAGTGGCGAAAAACATCTGCGAATGTAGCAAACCGCACATCGCCAACGGTCCGGTGCATGATAAAATTTTCACAAAAGGGGGCTACGGGATTGTGAGCTGTTACAACTCACTGCCGCTGGCGGGTGGTGGCAGCACGCTGGTACGCCTTAACCTGAAAGCCATTGCCGAGCGCAGTGAATCGCTGGATGACTTCTTTACGCGCACTCTACCGCACTACTGCCAGCAGCAGATCGCCATCATCGATGCGCGGTGTGAATTCCTCTATCAACAATCACACTTCTTTGAGAATAGCTTCCTGGTGAAAGAAGGGCTGATTAACCCTGAACGTTTTGTGCCAATGTTTGGCATGTATGGGCTGGCGGAAGCAGTTAACTTGCTGTGCGAGAAAGATGGGATTGCCGCGCGCTACGGTAAAGAAGCCGCCGCAAATGAAGTGGGTTATCGCATCAGCGCACAACTGGCGGAGTTTGTCGCCAATACCCCCGTGAAATATGGCTGGCAAAAACGCGCCATGTTACACGCACAGTCGGGGATCAGTTCTGATATCGGCACCACGCCGGGCGCGCGTTTGCCGTATGGTGATGAGCCAGATCCGATTACTCATCTGCAAACTGTCGCCCCGCATCATGCTTATTATTATTCCGGCATCAGCGACATTCTGACGCTCGACGAAACCATCAAACGTAACCCGCAGGCACTGGTACAGCTTTGCCTCGGTGCCTTTAAAGCCGGAATGCGTGAATTTACCGCCAATGTCAGCGGTAACGATCTGGTTCGCGTTACCGGTTATATGGTGCGTTTGTCGGATTTAGAAAAATATCGCGCCGAAGGTTCACGCACCAACACCACCTGGCTGGGAGAAGAAGCCGCACGCAACACTCGTATTCTGGAACGCCAGCCGCGCGTGATAAGCCATGAACAGCAGATGCGCTTTAGTCAGTAAGATTATCCCCTTCTCCTGCGTTGACGGGCCAGGCAGTCGTCTGGCTCTGTTTTTGCAGGGCTGCAATCTGCGCTGCAAAAACTGTCACAATCCGTGGACGATGGGACGCTGCAATGACTGCGGAGAGTGCGTGCCGCAGTGTCCGCATCAGGCGTTGCAGATTGTTAACGGCAAAGTGGTGTGGAACGCTGTGGTTTGCGAGCAATGTGATACCTGCCTGAAGATGTGTCCACAACATGCCACGCCGATGGCGCAATCCATGAGCGTGGACGAGGTGCTTAGCCATATCCGCAAAGCGGTGCTGTTTATTGAAGGGATAACGGTAAGCGGCGGCGAAGCCACGACCCAGCTGCCGTTTGTGGTGGCGTTGTTTACTGCCATCAAAAACGATCCGCAACTGTGCCATCTCACCTGTCTGGTGGACAGTAACGGTATGTTGAGCGAAACCGGCTGGGAAAAATTACTCCCGGTGTGCGACGGCGCAATGCTCGATCTCAAAGCGTGGGGGAGCGAATGTCATCAGCAATTAACCGGACGCGATAATCAGCAGATTAAGCGCAGCATCTGTTTGCTTGCCGAGCGCGGCAAGCTGGCGGAACTGCGTTTGCTGGTAATCCCAGGCCAGGTGGATTATTTGCAACACATCGATGAGCTGGCGGCGTTTATCAAGGGACTTGGCGATGTTCCGGTACGCCTGAACGCGTTTCATGCCCACGGCGTGTATGGCGAGGCGCAAAGCTGGCCGAGTGCCACGCCGGAAGACGTTGAGCCATTGGCTGATGCGTTAAAGGTGCGCGGGGTGAGCCGGTTAATATTTCCGGCGCTATATTTGTGACATGCCGGATACGGCCTATGGTTCGGCACAGACTTGTAGGTCTGATAAGACGCGTCAAGCGTCGCATCAGGCATTGTGCGCCAACTGCCGGATGCGGCGTAAACGCCTTATCCGGCCTACGGCACGTTAAACAACGCATATGTGTTATTAAGCAACACTTCGGCAATCTCATCCGCAGGTTCCGGGCGTAACTCGCAAAGCACAGCAAACACCCCGGCGGCCTGTTCCGGGCGGTTAGGCTGCCCCTGAAAACCGTTGAGCGGCATATCCGGCGCGTCGGTTTCCAGCAACAACGATGCCAGCGGTAATTTTGCGATGACATCGCGGGTTTTACTGGCGCGTGGATAGGTGATAGTGCCGCCTACGCCAATTTTGTAGCCCAGCTGTACAAACCGTTCAGCCTGTTGCAGGCTGCCGGAAAAACCGTGAACCACGCCAGTGCGCGATAAATCGTGGCGTTTAAGATGCATCGCCAGTTTGTCGTGCGTGCGCCGTGAATGCAGGATCACCGGCAGATCGTAGCGTTTCGCCAGTTTCAGTTGTTCGTCGAGTAACCACTGCTGCCTCTCAAATTGCGGATCGTCGCCGAAGAGATCCAGACCGATCTCCCCCACTGCCACCACCTTCGCCGGACGCCTTTCCAGCGCCTGCTGTAGCTGATCAAGAGACACATCGCTATGTTTTTCTAACATCCCCGGATGCAACCCTAACGAGGCATACAGCGGTTGATAATTTTCCGCTAATGCCAACACACGGGCAAAATTTGCCGCCTCTGTCGCCGGAACAATGATCTTGCCTACGCCCGCTTGTGCCGCGCGTTGCAGGCTGGCCTCTTCATCGCCACTAAAAGGCGGGAAATCAAAATGGCAGTGGGTATCGATAAAACGGCAAATCAAGCCAGATCCTCATTGTTAAATGTCGGGTCGTTCGCCTGCGGAGCGTCGCTCACTTCGGCAACCAGCGTATCGTTGGCGACTGGCGCAGGCGGAATGACAATCGATTCCGGCGTCACCACTGGCACCAGATGGCGGGTTAGCGGCGCTTTTTCAGTTAATAGCTTGCCAACCGTTGCCAGGAAATAACGACCGCATAAACGCCCAAGTTTATAGTCTTCACGCAGCGCCGGAATCCGACTGCCAAGCGCGATACTATGCAATGGCTTCGGCGGATAAATTTCGAATATCCGCAGTTTGCCCGGTGGTTTCTCAATAAATTGCTGAATGTCACGATAGCTGGTTTCATGATGCTGCACCAGATTGACCAGCGGCTGCAGGCTACTGTCACCCAGCCAGCGTTCCATGCGTTTGAACCACTGCGGCGTGTAGTACATTTGCGACGGCACGGTGCGGATGACGACCAACGTTTTTGCTCCCTGCCTTGCCGCCTCTTTAACCGGAATCGCATCACTGATCCCGCCATCCAGGTAGTTAATGCCTTCCAGCGACACTCCGCTACGATAAAAGCCAGGTATCGCACTGGAGGCGCGAATCACATCCAGCCAGTTTTGTTTGGTTGGTAAAAAGTAATTCGGCGCATAGTCATCCTGACGACAGGCGCACATATAAAACGATTTGCCGCTGTCAAACAACCGCGCGGCGGTATCCATTTGCAACGGCATCTGGCTTGCAGTGGCCTCCACCAGCCAGTCGAGATCGATAAGATTTCCTCCACGGACAAAGCGCAATGGATCGAAAAATTCGCGTTTTGTGGTATAGCGCATGATGACTTTGCGCGCGTAACCGGGCTGATTGCAGATATACGCCGAGAGGTTCTGCGCCCCGGCAGATGTGCCGAGATAAAGATCGAAAGGATTAAACTGCGCGCGCATAAACTCATCCAGCACGCCAGCCGTGAAAATTCCACGCTGTCCGCCGCCTTCGCACACCAGAGCTATTCGTCCAGGCTGGAACGGCCTTAGCGACAACGGCGCAATATTACCAAGCGTTACAGGTATTCGCTGCCCCACCTCTGCCTTCCTGTTTTTGTTGTGAAAGAATGACAAAGTAACGCAATTTATTATTCGCTAAAACCGCAAAAGCCAGTCCGCTGGACTGGCTTTGGATAAAATTTTCTTAATGGTCTGAAATCTAGGGTCGTTTTCGGCCCATGAACAAACTCACCAGGAACAGAATAATCCCGACGACAAAGACAATTTTAGCTGCGCCTGCAGCGGTACCGGCCAGACCACCAAACCCAAGTGCGGCGGCGATTAACGCGATAACCAGAAATATGATGCCCCAACGAAACATAAGCGTCTCCTTTACCATAGTTAATGTCACCGCTTGATATGAGCGTGAAAATCACTCAATGCGATATTTTTAGTGTGGTGCACATCGCGCCTCCCGACAAAGTTCGGGAGGACGAATTACGACGAATTACTTAGTTTTCAGATCATTTTTAACGCTTTTCACACCATCTACCGCTTTGGCGATACTTTCAGCACGGTCGCTCTGTGCCTGGGAATCGACGGTACCGGAGAGCTGAACCACGCCGTCGGTGGTTTCAACTTTCACATGACGGGAAGGGACGATATCGTCCGCCAGCAGTTTGGCTTTGATTTCACTGGTGGTGGCGGTGTCACCCGCGTAGCCCTTCACAGAGCCTTCTTTAGCGTCGCGAACGTGCAGTTTGTCGCTGACAGAGGTCACCCCTTCAACGCCTTTCGCCACTTTCACTGCCTCTTCGGCCTGGGCCTGGCTTTCAACGAAACCGCTCAGGGTCACGACTTTTTGATCGGTTTTGACAGAGATATCGGTGCTCTTGATGTTGTCATGATCCACCAGGGCCGCCTTCACTTTCGCGGTGATGGCGCTGTCATCCATGAAATTACCGACTTTATTCATAGAGCTATCGACTTTTTGCCCTGCGCTTTCATTGGTAGTCTGCGCGTTGTTTTCCGCGTAGGCAGAGCCGGTCGCGACGGCAGAGGTCAACATTACAGCCAGCAGAGTTTTCGAAATCTTCAGTCTTGTCATAGTCATCGATTTATTCCTGTATGTTTGCTCGTAATTTGAGCCTGGCAACACGAGGTTGCATTGCTGAATAGGGAGAGACTTCACCCTCTACAGAAGTCAATGGTCGCCATCACAAAAGCGATGGGTGATGAATAACGACCATTACAGCCTCTGAATCAGTTATTAATATCGGTAGAATGACAATCGACGGCTTTAGATACTGATATCTACGCATTGAACGGTATTTAACGCCGTCAGAAATGTCATTACTTTGTTAAATATAGATCACAATTTTGAAACCGCTCGGGATATCAGCTAAAACATAAGCAAAAGTGAATGTTTTAAGAACATTCCGTAAGCGGCTAATAAGGAAGGGAAATTGACAGGGCGCAGCGGCTACCGCGCCCTGGAGGCAAGAATTAATGCTCGCGGGTCTGGTGGAACTGAACGTCCGGATAACGTTCCTGCGCCAGGCGCAGGTTGACCATGCTGGTAGCGATGTAAGCGAGGTTATCGCCGCCATCAAGCGCCAGTTGGCTTTCGTTCTTACGCTTGAACTCTTCGAATTTCTTCGCGTCCGCACATTCTACCCAGCGGGCAGTGGCAACGTTGACTGACTCATACACTGCTTCAACGTTGTATTCGCTCTTCAGACGCGCTACCACCACATCAAACTGCAGCACACCAACCGCACCAACGATCAGATCGTTGTTGGAGATCGGACGGAACACCTGCACTGCGCCCTCTTCGGAAAGCTGTACCAGCCCTTTAAGCAGCTGTTTTTGCTTCAGCGGATCTTTCAGGCGGATACGACGGAACAGTTCCGGCGCGAAGTTCGGAATACCGGTGAACTTCATCATCTCACCCTGGGTAAAGGTGTCGCCGATCTGAATAGTGCCGTGGTTATGCAGGCCGAGGATATCGCCCGGATACGCTTCTTCAACGTGCGAACGGTCACCCGCCATAAAGGTCAGCGCGTCGGAGATCACCACATCTTTCGCAGTACGCACCTGGCGCAGCTTCATGCCTTTTTCATATTTACCGGACACCACACGCATAAACGCCACGCGGTCGCGGTGTTTCGGGTCCATGTTGGCCTGAATTTTAAATACGAAGCCTGTAAATTTGTCTTCGCTCGCCTCTACGGTACGGGTATCAGTCTGACGCGGCATCGGCGCAGGGGCCCACTCCACCAGGCCATCCAGCATATGATCAACGCCAAAGTTACCCAGCGCAGTACCGAAGAATACCGGAGTGATTTCGCCCGCAAGGAACAGCTCTTTGTCGAACTCGTTAGACGCGCCTTTCACCAGTTCCAGTTCGTCACGTAGCTGCTGTGCCAGATCTTCACCAACCGCAGCGTCGAGATCCGGGTTATTCAGCCCTTTAACAATGCGGACTTCCTGAATCGTGTGGCCTTTACCGCTCTGATAGAGATAGGTTTCATCTTTATAAAGGTGGTAAACGCCTTTAAACAGCTTGCCGCAGCCAATCGGCCAGGTGATCGGTGCGCAGCCGATTTTCAGCTCGTTCTCAACTTCATCGAGCAGCTCCATCGGGTCGCGGATATCACGGTCAAGTTTGTTCATAAAGGTGAGGATCGGCGTGTCGCGCAGACGGGTAACTTCCATCAGCTTACGGGTACGATCTTCAACACCTTTTGCAGCGTCGATAACCATCAGGCAGCAGTCCACCGCCGTCAGGGTACGATAGGTATCTTCCGAGAAGTCTTCGTGCCCCGGGGTGTCGAGCAGGTTAACCAGGCAATCGTGATACGGAAACTGCATCACAGAAGTAGTAATGGAGATCCCACGCTGCTTTTCCATCTCCATCCAGTCCGACTTAGCGTGCTGGTTGGAACCACGGCCTTTTACTGTACCGGCGGTCTGAATGGCCTGTCCGAACAGCAGCACCTTCTCGGTGATGGTAGTCTTACCGGCGTCCGGGTGAGAAATAATGGCAAAAGTGCGGCGCTTCGCCACCTCTTGCAAATAAGGAGACAACGTCATAATTCTTTCTTCTTGAGTAAGCGGCATCGCGCCGCGCTTGTTGAAAACGAAAAATTGCGGCTATTTTACCCATCAACGGGGGGGAGGCAATCAGTGTTTACACAGGAGCTGCTCCAGTTCGTGCAACGAAGAAACGGTCCAGGTAGGCGCGATGCCTTCTGGTTGCTCGCGATTGTGCGCATTCAGCCAGCAGGTCGCAAGCCCGGCGTTGATGCCACCGAGAATATCGGACTCGGCAGTGTCGCCAACCATCAGCACGCGTGAACGGTCAGGATTGCCCGCCTGTTCCAGCGCATAATCGAAAATTTTCTTATTCGGTTTGGCTACGCCAACTTCTTCGGAAATCACCAACAAATCGAAATAATCACGCAGGCCCGTGCGTTCCAGACGCACTTGCTGCAAGGCGCTAAAGCCGTTGGTGATGATGCCGATTTTGGCGTTGCCACGAATGGCGTTAAGCAGAGAAACCGCGCCCGGCAGCGGCGTACAGATTTCCGCCATCGCATTAATAAAGGCTTCGTTGAGTTTACCCGGCTCGACGTTCAGTCGTTCGGCCCAGCTCTCAAACCGCCCGTGCTGAAGCTGTAATGAAGTGATCGCGCCGTTTTGATAATCCACCCACAGTGGCTTGTTAACGGCCTGATAGTCCTGAAAATCTTCAGCGGTAAAGGTGACGCTGTAATCAAGAAACATCCGCTGCAGGCCGGTGAATGAGTCAAAGGTAAACAGCGTTTCATCGGCATCAAAGAAAATCCAGTCCCACTTCATTATTCCACCTTGTCTTACATACTGATTGGCAACGCCATGATGATGGCGTCTTCGCGACCGTCCGTGGTGGGGTAGTAATTGCGGCGAATCGTCGCCTCGTTAAAGCCTAAACTTTCGTACAGTGCAATGGCGGCAGCGTTTGAGGCACGGACTTCCAGCCATAGCGTCGCCACGCCGCGTTTTTCCAGTTCGTCGATCAGATGTTCCAGCAGCGCCCTTCCCAATCCCTGACGCTGATAGTCAGGATCGACCGCAATATTGAACAATGTAGCTTCATCCAGCACCACTTGCGTAATCGCAAACGCCGCCATTTTGCCGTTTTGCGTTAACTGAAAGTTGAGATAACGCTCGCCCTGGTTGCTGGCAAAGGTTTTTTCACTCCACGGAAAGGCGTGGGCGCGTTGTTCAATGTGGTAAGCCGCTGGTAAATCAGTCGTTTCGAGGGAAGAAATCGTGTTCATATGTGCAAATTTGTTGCCATAACGCGGCGCGTGCCGTTGGGTTTGCCCGTAATTCGGTGAGCGCCGGTGATGCCACCTGAGCGCCTTCCAGTGATAGCGGTTCGTCAGTACCCAACCGCCAGCTGTTGCAGCGACTGCCTTGCGGCAGCATCGCGATTTTTTCTGGCGTCAGTTGCAGCACTTGATCGGGGCTGACGGTTAATGCGCGCAGAACATCGCTCACCAGAGGATCGGTCAGGGCGGGAAGATCGTTTGCCACCATCACCAGACGGACGTGTGCCGGGATCGCAATCGCAATCTCCCCCTGCAACGCGCCAGGGCGACGCAGCGACCACTGGGTAATGCCCAGTTGCTGTAACTGCCAGTCTCGTCGGGATGTCATAGCGAATCGCTCCTGTTGTCAGGGGCGCAAATATAGCAAATTCGTCGATACCGCGCCAACATATGGCTATAATCGCCGCCAGTATCAATTGAGGAGCATTCCATGTCTGCATTTACCCCGGCAAGTGAAGTCTTGCTGCGTCACAGTGATGATTTCGAACAAAGCCGTATTCTTTTTGCCGGAGACTTACAGGATGACCTGCCCGCGCGTTTAGATACCGCGGCCAGCCGTGCTCATACCCAGCAATTCCACCATTGGCAGGTGAGCGTGGCATGGCAATCCTCCTGGCAATCAGGTGCTTTGTCCAAAGCCTCCCGTTCTTTTACCATTTTCCAGATCAGATCATGCATCCACTGAACGGTGTCTTCCAGTTTTTTATTTTCATTTCGGAGCCTGGCTACCTCTTTTTCCAGCGCGCAGATTGTCAAATCTTTCTCGTCTGTCATTCCTTTGATCCCCCTTCCGGAAAATTAACTGAAATCAGTATAGCATTTTGAAAACCTGAAATCAATGATTGATTCATGAGGAACTTTGAGATATAATGACAAATAGCTTTCAGAAACATTACCGGAGATGGAGTTTTACTATGACAGTTCAAAATGACTTTTCTAAAGGAAGCGTCGTAAAAAATATCATGAACCTGGCTGTTCCCATGACGCTGGCACAGATCATCAATGTTTTATATAATGTCGTGGACCGTATTTATATCGGCCACATTCCCGAGCATGCAACCTTATCCCTGACCGGTCTTGGCCTCTGTCTTCCGGTCATCACAATCGTGATTGCCTTTGCCAATCTGTTCGGCATGGGCGGTGCCCCGCTTTGCTCCATCGAGCGCGGACGGGGAAATGAAACTGAAGCCGAGTACATTATGGGAAATTCGTTCACAATGATGCTGATTTTCGGTGTGCTCCTCACAATTCTGGTGCAAGTTTGTCACCACTCAGTGATTTGAAGAAGGTACGTAAGGGGACTTGGCAG
>OGZT01000703.1_pt1 | contig 25761 bp, 21 predicted proteins | sample 1576891 | NCBI WGS metagenome assembly OGZT01 (sample SAMEA3541521, study PRJEB24748) | human gut metagenome | biome: human gut; feature: human-associated habitat; material: faeces | place: China | collected 2012 | reverse complement strand
TGGTGACAGGAGGGGTAGAACCTACCGAAGAAAACCTCACTAAATGGGTAGAAGCAGGAGTTACTGCCGTAGGCATGGGTTCGAACCTCTTCCCTAAAGAAGTGATTGCAGCGAAAGAATGGTCGAAGATTGCAGATATGAGCAAGAAAGCTTTGGAATTCATCAAAAAGGCAAGAAAGAGTTAAGACCTTTACATTGTTTGGCATAAGCAAAACAGCTAAAACCTGCTATGAATAAAAACATATCACTTAATTACCTAAACGTGACACTATGAGTATACCAAGAAATACAAACACAAAGATGACAAACTATAGATGGACAATCTGTGCCATGTTATTCTTTGCCACAACAATCAATTACCTCGACAGGCAGGTATTGTCCCTGACCTGGAAAGATTTTATCTCACCAGAATTCCATTGGACAAATGACGACTATGGAACTATTACAGCCCTCTTTTCTGTATTTTATGCTATAAGCATGTTATTTGCCGGAAAGTTTGTAGACTGGATGGATACAAAGAAAGGCTTTCTTTGGGCAATCGGAGTATGGTCATTAGGAGCTATATTACATGCTTTCTGCGGTATAGCTACATCCGGAATCACAGCCGGTGAATGGTTTGTAGGATTCGAAGGAGCCAGAGAAGCCATCGGACACGTGCAGAATGTAGGACGGGTAGCAAGCGTAAGCGTTGTACTATTTATCTTTGCCCGCTTAATTCTTGCAATCGGAGAAGCAGGAAACTTTCCTGCGGCCATCAAAGCTACAGCCGAATATTTCCCGAAAAAAGACAGGGCATTGGCTACCTCCATCTTTAATGCTGGCGCAACAGTAGGCGCATTGGCGGCTCCCGTTACTATACCTGTAATTGCCGCAGCATGGGGATGGGAAATGTCCTTTATCATCATCGGTGCACTAGGTTTTATATGGATGGGATTCTGGGTATTCATTTATAATAAACCCGAAGAACACCCTAAAGTAAATGCAGACGAACTGGCATATATCCAATCGGATCAGGACTCCACAGACCCTGTCGAAGAACAGGTTGAAAAAGCTCAGGAATCAAAGAAAATATCATTCAAGGACGCATTCAAATACAAGCAAACATGGGCTTTTGCTTTCGGTAAATTTATGACCGACGGAGTATGGTGGTTCTATTTATTCTGGACTCCAGCATACCTTAGTTCGGTTTACGGAATCAAATCTTCGGACACAGAAGGTCAACTCGCGATCTTTGTTCTGTATGCAATAACACTGCTGTCGATTATCGGAGGATGGCTTCCAACCTTCTTTGTCGAAAAGAAAGGTATGAATCCTTATGACGGGCGTATGAAAGCAATGTTGATATTTGCATTTTTCCCTCTGCTAGCCTTATTTGCTCAACCACTGGGACATATATCTTACTGGCTGCCTGTAATCATTATCGGTATTGCCGGAGCTGCACACCAAGCGTGGTCGGCAAATATATTCTCAACAATCGGTGATATGTTCCCCAAAAAGGCAATCGCAACGATTACCGGTATCGGCGGTATGGCAGGAGGAATCGGATCATTCCTTATCAATAAAGGATCGGGAGTGCTATTCGATCATGCAGGACAAACTCAAATGGAACTGCTCGGATTTAAAGGAGAAGAAGCTGGATATTTCATCATCTTCTCTATTTGTGCGGTAGCCTATCTTATCGGATGGATTGTTATGAAAACTCTCGTTCCGAAATACAAACCAATTACAGATATCTAATCACACAAGGTATCAGACCTTTTTAATGATTAAATATGAGCAAAATACATTGCTCGACCTACATAATAAACCGCCTCTTTTCAATAGGAAAAGAGGCGGTTTTGTCTTTCGTGGACACTTATTCTATAAATCTAAAACGTACAACCTAAAAAACTCGTTTATTTTGATTTTCGGATGCTGAAATTTATTACATTTACAGTCTCATTTAAGACCGCTTAATAAAGCATGAATACAATTAATTTTCAGGTTATTAAAACACAAGTAGCAAAAATCTTTCAACTTATTGCTTCTAATCTCAAAAAGTGGTTTAATGCTTATAAATCCTATTACAAAAAATCGGCATGGTATAAGAAAACCGGTATAGTCATATCTACGGTGATCGTCTTATTTATTACTTACCTGTTTTTAGTTGATATTAATTTCCTTTGGTTATTTGGTAAATCGCCCGGATATTATGACGTAAGTGCGCCTATGCAGAATGTTTCATCTGAAATATATAGTTCGGATGGAAAATTATTGGGTAAATACTTTAAAGAAAACAGGACACCCGTAACTTTTGACGAAATCTCACCGATCCTGAAAGAAACACTTATTTCGACCGAAGATGAACGTTTCTATCAACATTTCGGAATAGATGTTCGGGGACTTTTTGCAGCCGCTAAAGATATGGTTCACGGCAATGCCCGCGGAGCCAGCACTATCACACAACAGTTAGCAAAGAATATGTTTAAAGTCCGTTCGAAATATTCCACAGGTTTGCTGGGATATATTCCCGGAGTGAAAATGTTAATTATGAAATCGAAGGAATGGATACTTGCTCTCAAACTGGAGACATTCTATTCTAAAGATGAAATACTTACTATGTACTTCAATACGGTGGATTTCGGAAGTAATACATATGGAATAAAAACTGCGTGTAAGAATTATTTCAACACAACCCCTAAAGATATTACAGTTGAACAAGCCGCAACATTGATCGGTCTCTTAAAAGCAACAACAACATACAACCCAAAGATAAATCCGAAAAACAGTTTAGCACGGCGCAACATTGTACTATCAAACCTTCTAAAGGCAAATCATATCACCAAAGCTGAGTTTGATTCATTAAAACAAATACCAATAAAACTGTATTATACATCTGAAAGCAATTACGATGGAACAGCACTTTACTTTAGAGATGCCGTAGCTGAATCGCTTGAAGGGTGGTGCAAAGAAAACGATATAGACCTATATGCCGACGGGCTGAAAATATACACTACAGTAGATTCTCGTATGCAGGCATATGCAGAATCTGCTGTAGATAAGCAAATGCGTATCGTACAAAGAAACTTCGATAACCAATGGGGCAAGGAAAACCCATGGCAGGATGAAAATCATAAAGAGATACCGATGTTTATCGAAACTCTGGCAAAAAGAACATCCCGCTATAAAGACTTAGCTGAAAAGTTCCCGAACAACGCAGACTCTATTGATTATTATATGAATCAGGTTCGTAAAATTAAAGTATTCGATTACGACAAGGGTTCAAAAATCGTAGAAATGAGCGCAATGGATTCTATCCGTTACATGGAGAGATTTATGCACACAGGATTTGTAGCGATGGAACCACAAACAGGATTTGTCAAAGCCTGGGTGGGAGATATAAACTTCGATTCGTGGAAATACGACAAAGTTTTGTCCAAACGTCAACCCGGATCAACATTCAAATTGTTTGTATATAGCGAAGCTTTCAATCAGGGATTATCACCTTGCGACACTCGTATCGACCAATATGTAGACTGGGATGTCGTTGATAAAGGCAAACCAACCAAATGGATTCCTCACAATGCAGACGGAGCATATTCAGGAGACACCATGTCACTCAAAGCCGCATTTGCCCGTTCAATCAACAGTATTGCAGTTGAAGTTGCCAAAGAAGTAGGAATAAGCAATATTATAAAAACAGCCTATGCAATGGGGATAAAAACCAAGCTTGAAGAAACTCCGGCTATTTCTCTTGGTGCTTCGGATGTTTCTCTGCTCGAACTTATCAATTCGTACTGTACCGTTATAAATGAAGGTATGTCTCACGAGCCCGTACTAGTCACTCGTATAGAAGACCGGAACGGTAAAGTCCTATACGAATATAATAAAACTCAGGTACAAGCACTTCCATACGAAACGGCATTTCTTATGACCGAAATGCTGAAATCGGGATTAAGCGAACCGGGAGGAACAACTCAGGCATTATGGGGCTTTAACCTATTTAATTACAATACAGAATTCGGAGGAAAAACAGGAACATCATCCAATCACTCCGATGCCTGGTTCGTTGGGGTAACTCCTAATCTTGTTGCCGGAGCATGGGTCGGCGGCGAACACCGCAGTATCCACTTCAAAACAGGAGCATTCGGACAGGGCAGCCGTACAGCACTCCCTATTTTTGGATATTTCATGGAAAAAGTCCTTGCCGATAAAGATCTGGCTCAATACAGGGGAAAATTCCCTGCACCTAAAAAGGCGATAAGCAGAAACTATCAATGTCAGTCGGTATATAAATCGCATAACGACTCAACCGAAGTTTCGTCCGATAGTATAATAGATGTAGAAGCAGGAGATGTACTTGAAAAAATACCCGAAACTATAGAAGAATAGATCAACTTTAAGGTCGCAGACTTTTTTATTGACTTTGCAAACGTAATAGTAATAGATCGTTATTATGTTAAAATACGTCATTAAAACTTGTTGCTGCCTATATACTTCAAGCCAACCGTACCGAAGCAATTTTCAGTACGGTTGCTTTTTTTATATATCCAGCAATAAAACGAAGAAAGCAGCGTTATATATGACTACGATAAAACATAAAAAACAAAGATATTAACATAAAAATAATCACAAAAAGCCTTATATTTTATCAATATGAATTTTTTAAACATAAAATATTTTCAATATAACATTTAAAAAATTACCTTTGCTGGCACGTTTCAAAAAATGACATACATACCTTAATTATGAGCTATCTAATTGAACCTAAGCAATACTGTCCTATTTTAGACCTACAACAGACTGAAATGGGGATTAAACAAATCAAAGATTTTTTTCAGCAAAACCTTTCTTCCGAATTAAGATTACGAAGAGTTACAGCTCCCTTGTTTGTTCTAAAAGGGATGGGTATAAACGATGACCTGAACGGTGTTGAACGCGCTGTTACATTTCCGATCAAAGATATGGGAGACGAACGTGCCGAAATAGTACATTCTTTGGCTAAATGGAAAAGACTGACACTTGCCGATTACAAAATACAGGAGTGTTATGGTATATATACGGACATGAATGCTATCAGAGCTGATGAAGAATTGGGAAACCTACATTCTTTATATGTTGACCAATGGGACTGGGAAATGGTGATGTCTCAGGATAACCGCAACCTTGATTTTCTGAAAGAAGTCGTTAGAAGAATATATGCTGCACTCGTAAGAACCGAATACATGGTATATGAAATGTTTCCGGCTATTACTCCTATCCTTCCTAAGGAGATTACCTTTATACATTCTGAAGAATTACTTCAGTTATATCCTGATATGGATGAAAAAGAAAGAGAGAATACCATTACTCAAAAACACGGAGCGGTATTCATCATCGGTATAGGAGGAGAATTAAGCAATGGCAAGAAACACGACGGACGTGCCCCTGACTACGATGACTGGACAAGCACATCAGAAAATGGCTATAAAGGGCTTAACGGTGACCTGCTTGTGTGGAATCCCATTCTAGATAAAGCAATGGAATTATCATCCATGGGAATCAGAGTCAACAAAGAAGTTCTCCTAAAACAGTTGGAAATAAGCGGACAGGAAGACCGAAAAGAACTTTACTTCCATAGACGCCTGCTCAATGGCGAACTACCACAATCGATAGGCGGTGGTATCGGACAATCTCGTTTATGTATGTTTTATCTTCGTAAAGGGCATATCGGAGAAATCCAAGCCGGAATCTGGCCTAAAGACATGAGAGTCAAAGCTGAAAGCCTGGGCATGCCTTTGATTTAAGCATCCTTATATAACATAAAGAGTAGAAATAAAACTTCTACTCTTTTTTGTTTTATTAACACAATATATTTTCAACTTAATTGCACACAATTTAATTTTGTGAAACCAAAATAAAAAAAACTAATATACAGATGATAGATTATTTAAGACTCGAAAATCAGGTATGTTTCCCAATATATGCTTTATCAAGACAGATAACAGCACTATATCGCCCATATCTCGACAAATTAGGGTTAACCTATCCTCAGTATTTAGTAATGATGGTATTGTGGGAACATAAATCAAAAACAGTAAAAGAACTGGGAGAAATATTACTGCTGGACAGCGGAACCCTTACTCCTTTGCTAAAGCGGATGGAAACAAGCGGATTTATCGAAAGAAAACGTTCCGACAATGACGAAAGAATAGTAAACATAAATATAACAGAGAAAGGATTAAAATTAAAAGAATCAGCAGAGTACATTCCTGCTAAAATAAAAGAAAAATTACAAGCCAATGATGAACAATTGCAGAAACTAAAAAAACAATTAAAAAAAATGATTGACTCTGCAACCCAATGCAAACACGATACATCAGAGGAATAAGGTCGCAGACCTTTTTATTACTTTGGTAAGTAAAACAGCCAAAGTCTGTTATAAACTAAAAACATAGCATATAAATGCTTCTTGTTATTTAATAATTTACATTTAACAAAAATAAAAAATGAGCATATTAGAACAATCTCAATGGAGATACGCTACTAAAAAATTCGATCCTTCAAAAAAAGTAAACGACAGCATTGTTGCACAAATCATAGAAGCAGCCCGACTGGCTCCTACATCTTCAGGCTTACAGCCATATAAAGTTTTGGTTATAACCAATCAAGAACTTAAAGACAAGATCGCAACCATTTCGATGGGACAAACACAAGCCGCAGAATGTTCTCACCTGCTTGTTTTCGCCGGATGGGATAATTATACAGAAGAACGAATTGACCATATATACAGCATCACAACTCAAGAGAGAGGACAAGCTCCGGACAGATACAAGGCATACACAGACCGTTTGAAAGCGGCTTATCTGAATCGCCCTGCATCTGAAAATTTCGATCACATAGCCCGTCAATCATATATTGCCTTTGCTTATGCAATAGCTGCAGCAGCGGAATTGAAAGTGGATGCAACACCGATGGAAGGTTTTGACAACAAGGCTCTCGATGAGCTTTTAGGGTTGAACACAAAGGGCTTGAAAAGCGTTACTATGTTACCCTTGGGATACAGAGACGCAGAAAATGATTGGCTTGTCAATCAAAAGAAAGTAAGACATCCCGAATCGGAATTTGTTATCACTATAAAATGAATTCAAGGTCTCTGACCTTTTCAACTTGTCAAATATAACAGCAGCGGAATCAGTTAACGACTGCTACTTACAATATAATTAAGGTCGCAGACCTTTTTATTGTCCATCCAAGCCATAACAGCAACAATCTGTTATCGATTGAAAAATGAGACATAAAACATTAACAGCGGCTTATTACAAACTAAAAAAAGAAAAAAAATTATGTCAACAGTTACATTCAAAGGAGGTAAAGTAAACGTAGAAGGACAAATCCCGGCAGTAGGAACAGCAGCTCCTGATTTCACATTAGTAAAAAGCGACTTGTCAGAAGTCAGCTTAAAAGATTTGAAAGGAAAAACTGTTATCCTTAACATTTTCCCAAGCATCGACACCGGTGTTTGTGCTGCTTCAGTACGTCATTTCAACAAAGATGCCGCAAGTCTAACTAATACAGTAGTTCTTGCAGTATCAGCCGATCTTCCTTTCGCAGCAGGACGTTTCTGTACTACAGAAGGTATCGAAAATGTACATCCTGCGTCTGTATTCAGAAACCCGGAGTTTGCTAAAGCATACGGCTTACTTATGCTTGACGGCCCTCTTAAAGGACTTTTGGCTCGTACAGTAGTTGTAATTAATCCAGAAGGGAAAGTTTCTTATACTGAACTTGTTCCTGAAATTACAGAAGAACCAAACTACAACGCAGCTCTTGCAGCAGCAAAATAAGGTCTCAGACTTTTTTGTTGACTTTGTAAGCATAACAGCAATAACCGTTATGACTTAAAGGTATAACATTAAATACATTCTATCGCTTATATACAGTGCAGACGTCTAAATTTAATATTGTTTAGTTATCTACCCTCTGCCTATATACGAAAGGAACCGGACAAAATCCGGTTCCTTATTTTTTATCAGTGAGATACAAATTTCAGTCCGATAACGGAGCCTATCAATGTGGTAACAAAGAATAAACGCCAAAACTCGGCAGGTTCTTTAAAAATAAAAATTCCTACCAGAACTGTACCCACAGCACCAATCCCTGTCCATATAGCATAAGCCGTTCCGATGGGTATCGTTTTAAGAGCATGAATCAACAGTCCCATACTGGCAAACAAGCAAATGATAAAAATAGCATACCAAAAATAAGAAGCACTACTACCCGAAACTTCTTTAGCCTTACCAAGGCTAAAAGTAAAGCCGACTTCAAAGAATCCGGCAATCACTAACCATATCCAATTCATATAATCACTTAGGGGCTTAGACCCATTTATTACTTTGGTAAGTAAAACATCCAAAGTCTGTTATAAACTAAAATGTACTATTAGTACTTTCTGTTGCTTATCTAACTTTAGGTTTGAAACCTTTTATTATTCCTTTTGTCAGGAATACAAAGATCGGAAATATAAAAGCCATATTTTTTTACATTTGATAAAAAAGACTACTTTCCTCTGATTCTGCTCAACGACACCTGAGTTATACCCAAATAAGAGGCTATAATTCCTAAAGGGACTCTTTGCAACAACTTCGGCTTGTTCTTCATCAATGCTTCATACCTCTCAGATGCGTTAGCGAATTGGTATTCGATCAAACGATTCTCCACTTTCATTATTTCCTTTCCAAGAAAGCTCCTGCCCCAATTGGCAATCTCAATATTTTTGCGAAACAGATTTTCCATATCTGAAATATGAATGCGATAAAAGATACAATCTTCCAATAAGTCAATGCTCTCGTAGCTCGGTTTTCTTTCGACAAAATTCTTCATCGAACAGACCACATCACCTTCGATGCCGAACCAAAAGGTTATTTCCTTTGCATCGTATTCTGTATAAGCTCTGACTACACCCTGTTTGATAAAGTATAAATAACTGTCGCGACTACCGGCTCGCGAAAGAATATGACCTTTAGGAAACTCAACAGAATCAATTTTCGCCACAAATGCAGTCATCGCTTCTTCTGAAATTTCATAAACTGATGATATTATTGTCTTTAAATCCATAAATCAGCCTTTTTATCACAAGCAAAGATAAAAAATGTAAGAAAGAAGAAACTATAAAACCCTTTTAATCGTTACATTTAAGGTCTCAGACCTATTTAGGACTTTTCAGAAAACTCTAAGTAAATAAAAGTATTGAATAATACATTTCAAGCTATAATAAGCTTAAGTTGTTATATTTGCCAAAACTATAAATAGGTCTGTGACCTTAATTTACATCAAGCATGTCTAATTTTCGCCTAAAAGTATTTCATTCCGTTGCAACTCACCTGAATTTTACGCAGGCCGCCGAAGAATTATTCATCACTCAACCTGCTGTTACCAAAAACATCAAGGAACTTGAAGCCGAATTAGACGCATGCTTATTCGACAGGATTAAAGGTAAAGTGTATTTAACCGAAGCCGGATCGATACTTCTCGATTATACTAAACAGATATTTGAGCTGGATCAGACTCTCAATTATAAATTATCCACTCTAAAAGATCAGTACTCGGGACAATTACGTCTGGGTGCAAGCACCACTATCGGCCAGTACATATTACCCCCCATTCTGGCTAAGTTTAATCAGCAATATCCCGATATACATATAAGTCTGATCAACGATAATACAAAAAAGATAGAAGCTCATCTGGCAGCAAAAGAAATAGATCTTGGACTGGTAGAAGGGACATCCCGAAACAGCCAGCTAAAATATACTCCTTTTATAAATGACGAAATAGTCGCAATAGCCCATACATCAAAAGATCTGTCGAAACTGGATGAAATTACACTTGACGAACTCAAATCAATCCCTATTGTATTGAGAGAGCAGGGATCAGGAAGCCTCGAAGTAATTGTCAATAAATTGAATGAAAGATCAATTACTCTCCCGGATTTGAATATATGCATGCATCTGGGCAGTACCGAAAGCATAAAAACATACCTTGCATATGCCGATGCATTGGGTTTGATTTCAATTAATGCAGTAACCAAGGAAGTGGCAAACGGAGAATATAAAGTCATAGACATCAACAATTTTGAAGTAGTCCGTACTTTTGATTTCGTGCAACTGCACGGACAGCAACAAGGTTTGTCTGAACTGTTTATGGATTTTTCGTTTAAAGCAATAACCAAAAGTAATACCCTATAAGTATTTTAAATATACTACCTGATTATATTTATCAGATCTTTGCCTGCGTAAATGTAAAAAAATTATGCAGAAAAATTATCTAAACAAAGGAATATTCATCATTATCGCAGTCTTGTGTATATTCCCGTTCATCGATCCCCCAATTGCTTTATTTGCAGGATTTATCTTGTCATTTACAATAGGAAATCCATTTAAAAAGAAAACTTCAAAACTGACTAAATTCTTATTACAGGCTTCAGTTGTAGGACTCGGATTCGGAATGAATTTCGAAGAAGCCCTCGAAGTAGGTAAGAGCGGTTTGTTATTTACCGCAGCATCTATTATACTCACACTTGGATTCGGGCTGTTACTCGGCAAAATCTTTAAAACAGAACGCAACACCAGCATTTTGGTTTCCTCCGGAACTGCAATATGCGGAGGTAGTGCAATAGCGGCGATGACCCCGATCATAGATGCTGACGAAGAAGAAACATCTATATCTCTCAGTATCATATTTTTGCTTAACTCGATAGCTCTATTTATATTTCCGGTTCTCGGGCACTTATTATCCATGACCCAAGAGCAATTCGGATTATGGGCAGCTATTGCTATACACGACACAAGTTCGGTTGTAGGAGCTTCTCAAAAATACGGAGATATAGCCTTACACATTGCAACAACCGTGAAACTCGAAAGAGCCTTATGGATTATCCCTTTGTCATTAATAACCGCTATAATCCATAAAAGCAACGGCAGCAAGATATCTATTCCCTACTTTATTTTCTTATACATTGTTGCAATGCTTATCAACACTTATGTTCCTGCAATACAAACAATAGGGCCTTCCGTCGTCTGGATCTCAAAAAGAGGACTAACCCTTACCCTATTCCTTATTGGTGCCGGATTGACAAAAGAAGCTCTAAAAAAAATTGGAGTGAAACCTCTCCTGCAAGGAATAATTCTATGGATATTTATCTCTGTTTTATCACTCTCTGTTATTTTGTATGTATAGACAAATTTTCACTAATTAAGCAATACAAAGTATTTAATGTTATTCTCTAAGAGTATATCATTAAATACTTTGTATTGCTTAAAATGCTGAAAGATGGAAATAAGATTTGAGAATGCCCTCTAAATATTTTAAAGAACGTTTTAATAAATCGAAATACTGATTGACATATTTTATTTATCTTTGGTCTAACTATTCAGAAATAATTATTCTAAATAACAGACAAGTATTCAATGACGTATTTTAAGTGATAACCTGCTCTCACTGTTATGCTTGGATAATTGAGAAATAGATCTGAAATCTAAAAAATTATATAGCATGAAAAAACTGTTTTTTTTACTGATGTTTGCAGCTACAGCTTTTGCTGCCACGTCACAAACAGATAGTAAATATCTAGCGGGAGCGGTTCCCGAAGTTGACGGTAAGGTTCTGTTTTCCCGCACTATCACCGTAAATAAGCCTATTACAGATGACCGGTTATTTGAATTAATGGACAAATGGGTAAGTAATGAATATTCTGTACAGGATGGTTCGAGACAGCGTATTTTATTATCTAATAAAGAAGACAAATCAATTGCTGCCCAAGGAGACATGACTCTTGTTTTCAAAAGATCTGCTTTGTCTCTTGATCAGTCTAATATGCTTTACCAATTGATCCTTCAGATTAATGGAGGTAAATGTGAAGCTGTTGTCAGAAGTATCAAGTATGAATATAATGATGCGGGTAAAAAGATAAGCACATTTCCTGCAGAAGAAATGATTACAGATAAATATGCACTGAATAAGAAAGGAGATAAACTTAATAATTATTATAATAAGTTCCGTATATATACAGTTGATTCTATTAATGCATTATTTAATAAGATAGACGTTTATTTGAATGGGGCTAAAGTGGTAGCGGGAGCTGTAGAGCGTGATTATCAGCCGACAGCACCTGTTGTATCCGTACCGATGGCAGCATTAGCTCCTGCTGCTGTAGCGGCAGAAACTTATCAGGAAACCGGAGCGGCTCCCTCTGTTACTGAAACCGGCTCTGTATCAGCTTTACCCGGATTTCGACAGATATCAGCGGATAAAATACCCGGAAATATTGTTAAGCTGCTAAATAACTGGACTCTTATTACTTCAGGTACGGCAGAGAAAACCAATGTCATGACCGCTTCTTGGGGAGGACTAGGTGTCTTCTGGGAAAAACCTGTAGCTTTTTGTTTTCTGAATCCATCCCGCTATTCTGTACAAACTATGGATCAGGGGGAAACCTACACAATCTCTTTTTATACGGAAGCATATAAAGATGCGATGTTGTATTGTGGAAACAACAGCGGACGTAATACAGATAAAATAAAAGGCTCGGGGCTTACACCTATAAAAACGCCATCGGGAGCAACTGCCTTTGCGGAAGCATGGATGATCTTCGAATGTAAAAAAATAATAGCACAACAAATATCACCTGATGCGGTAAAAACCCAGGTTCCGGCAGAATGGTCAAAAAACGGTTACCACAAAATGTATGTCGGAGAGATACTTAATGTATGGGTGAAATAAAGGCTTCAGACCTTTTTATAACTTTATTTTGACAGCTAAAAATTACAGGTTAAACTGATTATGATAAAAGACGGGTTGATACTTTATAGTATCAGCCCGTCTTTCATATGTATAACCCTGTCGGTGATCTTTGCCAGCTCTTCATCGTGAGTAACTATAATAAAGGTTTGACCGAAACGGTCTCTGAGATCAAAGAACAGTTTATGTAATTCTATTTTATTTTCCGTGTCGAGACTACCGGAAGGCTCATCGGCAAGAATAACAGCCGGATTATTTATTAAAGCACGAGCAACGGCTACGCGTTGTTTTTCACCACCTGACAACTCATTGGGCTTATGGTCTATTCTGCTCGATAAACCCAACAGATCAAGAAGCTCAGACGCTTTTTGTTTAGCTGCCGAATCTTTTTGTTTGGCAATCAATGCAGGTATCATAACATTTTCCAGAGCAGTAAATTCCGGTAATAATTGGTGAAACTGAAAGATAAAACCGATATTTTTATTTCGGAAATCAGATAATTTATTGTCTTTCAGATTTGTTACTATTTGGTTTTGTATAGATACTGTTCCTGAGTCGGCTTTATCCAATGTACCTATGATTTGCAGCAAGGTAGTTTTTCCAGCTCCGCTTGCACCGACTATAGAGACTATCTCTCCTTCATTGACTGTAAGATCGATGCCTTTAAGGACTTCTAATTGTCCATACTTTTTTGTTAAACCAGAAACCTGTATCATTTACTTTTGCTTTTTTCTCAGGTAAAAGTAAGTATTTAAAGCTATTTCTCAAATAAGAGAGTTTGCTAAGAGTTTATTTTATTCGGATAAGTGTTAAAAAGTTATTCTTCGAGAGTCGTAAAATTTATTATTTTTGTCCTTATTTTAATTTTAGGTCTCACAGCTATTTATTGCTTTGGTAAGTATAACCTCCAAAGTAATAAAAAAGGTTCGGGATATTTAGCAGCTTGTCAATGAGGAAAATATATATACTATTTTGTTTTTGTGCACTTTCTTTGATATTGAACGCCCAATCATATCACAAAGAGGATGTTGCGGGATTAATGATGATACTCAGGCAGCAATCGGCACAAAGAGATAGTCTTAATTTACATCAGATGGGACTAAGCATAGCCGACACTACTGCATGGAATACATCTCAGGAGTGGATAAACAAGCTGGATGGCGTAACCTGGTCTGAGAACCTACCCAAACGTATAACAAGTATCGATTGGAATAATTTGAACCTATCGGGAGAACTTAACTTTTCGTCCTTTCCCCAACTTGAGGTGCTACATTGTGCTAACAACCGCATTGACGGGATAGTATTGACTAAAAATAAAAAGATTTCAGATATTGATCTATCGGGAAACCAGATCGCTAAAGTGGACTTCTCGAAAAACCCGAATCTTACTGATCTTAATATCAGTATGAACAGTATAACTGATCTCAACCTGCAATTCAACAAAAAACTCGAAAAACTCGATTGCAGCTATTGCGGATTGAAGAGTATAGATCTGTCGAAAAATCAAAATCTGAAAGTATTGAATATATTTTGGAATCAGTTAACGGAACTGCATATCGAGAAAAATAAAAAACTGGAAGAACTGTCATGTTATTCGAATTATCTGACATGGATTGATCTCTCGAACAACCTATTCCTCAAAGAATTGGATTGCAAAGAAAATAAATTAACATCACTGGATCTTTCCGCTAATACATCGCTGTTTAATTTGTATTGTGACAAAAATGAGATATCAACTGTCAATATTAATAATCTACAGAATTTGTATATTTTGTCGTGTAAATCAAACAAATTATCCTTTCTGGAATTAGGCAACGCTGTTAATCTGAATGCGCTTTATTGCTCGGATAACAGTCTGACAGTTCTTGATATTTCAAATAACAGACAACTGCAGATTCTTGACATCTCCCGAAATCCGATTATATCAGTAGACATCTCAGAAAACAGGGTGTTGACCGAATTGAACTGTATATCGACAGGATTAACTTCTCTCAATCTGGGCAAGAATCTAGATCTGATGACATTGGATTTTTCATCCAATAAAATACAGGGTATCGATTTCACATACAATTCCGAACTAAAGAAACTGAGTTGTGCGGATAACCAACTCGAAACACTTAATATTTCGAATCTGAAAAAGTTGTCGTCCTTAAATTGTTCTACAAATAAACTTTCCCGATTGGAATTAAGCGGACTTTTGGCTCTTGAAGATCTGAATTGTTCAGCAAACAGATTGGATTCTCTTAATACATCAGCCAATAAGAATCTGACAAGTCTTGATTGTTCAGGGAATGAGTTAAAATCGATTGATCTTAGCCGAAACACGCTTTTGAAAAATCTGAATTGTGCGTCGAATACACTATCTTCTTTGAATGTATCTATGTGCTCCGATCTGGAAACGCTCTATTGTTCTAATAATGCACTTACAGAACTCAATGTCGCTAATAATACGAAACTAACGGAATTGGTTTGTGCATCGAACAGCATAGCAGAATTGGATATCTCAAATAATAAGCAGCTGAATATGCTCGATTGTGCCGATAACGATTTATCGGAACTTAATCTGATGCCCGATTTACCTCTATTGTATCTCGATTGTTCTCATAATCAGTTGACATCTTTGGATATAAAGAAAAGCTTCTTCTTTAAGATGAACTGTTCAAATAATGCGTTGACTTTTTCCTCTCTAAATTTTCCCGAATATAATTTCCTTCGAAATTGTGTCTACACACCACAGGCTGTAACAGACGGAGGTACTGCGGCATGCGGAAGTGTCATCGATTTGAGTGCCGAATTTGAGAAGAATGGCAAAAAAACTACTTACACATGGTATGAAAGCAACGAGGAGATTGTTTTTGACGGCGAAGGCGGACGATTTACAGTTCCGGATTCGTTTGCAGGAGTAGATCTTATCTGCCGGATGACAAACGATACTTTTCCTAAAATGGTTTTGAGATATAAAATTTCGATAGAAGAAAAAACAAAATAAAGTCTCAAACCTTTTTATTGCTTTGGCTAGTAAAACAACCAAAGTCTGTTATAAACTAAAAATATATCATTAAATACTTTCTGTTGCTTACCTTTGTATCTTAATCAAGGTCTCAGACCTTTTGCTGAGTTTGCAAGTGTAACAGTGAGAGCTGGTTATCGCTTAAAATACGTCATTAAATACTTTCTATTACTTAAATAAATAAAAATGGCTACTCCATATTTACAAGTCGATAATCTTACCAAAAGTTTTGGAGACTTGGTTTTATTCGAAGATATATCCTTTGGTATTGCCGAAGGGCAGCGTATCGGGCTTATAGCCAAAAACGGTACGGGAAAAACTACTTTATTAAATATCCTTTCCGCGAAAGAGTCGTATGATTCAGGATCAATCGTTTTCAGGCGAGATCTGAAAGTTGCGTATCTCGAACAAGATCCGCATTACCCTGATGATATTACAGTTCTTGAGGCTTGTTTCCGTTCGGGAACCGAAGTTACCGAAGTAATTGCCGAGTACGAACGAGTTATGGCTTCGGGAAATCATGATAAGCTAGACGATATACTCCAAAGAATGGATATGCTGAAGGCTTGGGATTATGAGCAACGTGCGAAACAGATTCTGTCGCAGCTGAAAATAAATAACTTCGATCAGAAGATTTCTCAGCTATCAGGAGGTCAGCTAAAACGCGTCGCTTTAGCGAATGTGTTGATAACCGAACCCGAATTAATTATTCTGGATGAGCCTACCAATCACCTCGATCTGGATATGACCGAATGGTTGGAAGAGTATCTGCAACGTTCGAGACTCAGCTTGCTAATGGTGACTCACGACCGTTATTTTCTGGATCGTGTTTGTTCGGAAATAATAGAAATAGATCAAAAGCAGATTTTTCAGTATAAAGGTAATTATTCGTACTTCCTCGAAAAAAGAGAGGAGCGGATGAATTCTCAGAATTCAGAAATAGATAGAGCCAACAACTTATTACGTAAAGAACTGGAATGGATGCACCGCCAACCTCAAGCAAGAGGCACTAAAGCTAAATCCCGTATCGATGCTTTTTATGATCTGGAGAAAAAAGCCCAACAGCAAAGAGATGCCGGAAATGTACGTCTGGAAATGAAAGGCTCGTACATCGGCAATAAAATATTCGAAGCGAAGCATATTTATAAAGCTTTCGGTGATCTGAAAATCCTCGAAGATTTCAATTATGTGTTTGCCCGTTACGAAAAAATGGGAATTGTCGGTAACAACGGAACGGGAAAGTCGACATTTATAAAAATGCTGATGGGTGAGGTTACACCCGATAAAGGTGAATTTGATATCGGTGAAACTGTCAATTTTGGCTATTATAGTCAAGACGGATTAAAATTCAACGAAGAAATGAAAGTGATAGATGTAGTTCAGGATATTGCCGAAGTGATAGATCTTGGTAATGGAAACCGCTTGACCGCATCTCAGTTTTTGCAGCACTTTTTATTTTCCCCTGAGAAACAGCATAACTTCGTTTACAAATTATCGGGAGGAGAAAAACGCCGCCTGTACTTGTGCACTGTTTTAATCAAGAACCCTAATTTTTTGGTACTCGATGAGCCTACCAATGACTTGGATATTATGACTCTGAATATTCTTGAAGAGTACCTTCAGAGTTTCAAAGGATGTGTGATCGTTGTTTCCCACGACCGTTATTTTATGGATAAGGTGGTTGATCACCTGCTGGCTTTCAGCGGAAATGCGAAAATTAAAGACTTTCCGGGAAATTATACTCAATACCGAGAGTGGAAGGAAGTGCAGGAACTGATTGCAAAAGAGGCGGAATCTACAGCAAAAGCGAAAGACGAAAAACCAAAACAGGAAACAAAAAAAACCGAAGAGAAAAAGAAACTATCATACAAAGAAAAAAGGGAGTTCGAAGAACTCGATGCATTGATACCAAAGCTTGAAACAGAAAAGACTCAATTAGAAACTGATATGTCGAGCGGTACTTTATCGAATGATGAATTGTTAGCGAAATCGGCTCGGATAAGTGAGTTAATTGATGAGATAGATGAAAAGACCCTCCGGTGGATGGAGCTGAGCGAATGGATATAAGGTTGGGCATCGGGAAATTTATCTATACCTAAAATAGTTACGAGTCATGAAGCGCTGGAGTTATTACAAGTTATATGAGAAAAAAGGAACAGCTGAAAAAGTGTGATTTGAGTGTAACCTTTGTTACCTTTTAGTGTTATTAGAAATTGATAACTGATCATTGATTTTATTACTTTTGTAACCTTTTGACAAGTAATCCACTGGAAAATAAAACTATAAAACATAAAAAGATTCACCATGATATTGCCCGAAGACTTTATTCAGAAAACCAAACCGTTGCTAGGGGATCAATGGGTATCTTTTACAGAAGCCCTGAACGAAGTTTCTCCAACAAGTATCAGGTTCAATAAACAAAAATACAGCAAGCTTCCCGAAATGGAGTCTGTACCCTGGTGCGAAAATGGCTTTTATTTACCCCAACGTCCTTCTTTTACATTCGATCCGCTATTTCATACCGGAGCTTACTATGTACAGGAAGCATCTTCTATGTTTGTCGGTCAGTTTTTTAAGCAATACGTCAAAGACCAAACTGTAAGGGTATTGGATTTGTGCGCAGCACCTGGAGGAAAATCTACTCATATTGCATCATTGATTTCGGAAGACAGTTTACTCGTTTCAAACGAAGTGATCAGAAGCCGTGCGAATATTTTGTCGGAAAATATTACTAAAGCCGGTTATCCGAATGTAATTGTAACTAATAACGACCCTTCGGATATCGGACGGATGGAATCTTTCTTTGATGTTATTCTGATTGATGCACCCTGTTCCGGAGAGGGAATGTTTCGCAAAGATCCACAAGCTGTAGAAGAATGGTCTCTGGGGAATGTTCAATTGTGCGAAGAACGTCAGCGGCGTATTGTAGCGGATGTTTGGGACGCCCTTCGTCCGGGAGGAACATTGATATACAGCACCTGCACATACAATACCGGAGAAAATGAACATAATGTACAATGGATCAGAGATTCTTTAGGTGCAGAAATATTACCGTTGGAAGTTTCTCCCGATTGGAATATACACCCATCGTTTGAGAACAATATGCCGGTGTATCATTTTCTACCTCACCTGACAAAAGGGGAAGGATTTTTTCTTGCAATCCTAAGAAAATCCGGAGAACATTCTGATAAATCGGAACATTCCGGCAAGAGAAATAAAAAGCAGGGCAAAGCTAAGCTTACACCATTAGAAGGAGAGTATAAGAATTATCTGACAGATAATGAGAAATATACTTTCTTCGAGAAATCATCTTCGTGGTTTGCTTTTCCATCCGTTAATATAGAGCAGTTCGAATATATTGTTTCTCACCTGAGACTGGTGTCGGCTGGTATTTATTTGGGGGAGATCAAGGGAAAAGATTTTATTCCACAACAATCTCTGGCTATGTCTTTGGCTTTAAACACTTCAGCATTTGAGATGGTCGACATTGATAAGAATACGGCTATATCTTACTTACGAAAGGAAGCCCAGACATTTTCGGAATCGCCACGAGGTTATCTACTGTTGATTTATAAGGGCATCCCATTAGGGTTTGTAAAGAATATAGGAAACAGAGCGAATAATCTGTACCCGAATGAATGGAGGATTCGCAGTGGGTATAATCCGGAAGATAACCAGCCCTTCATTTAAAATTGATTATATTTGCCAACAAATAGAAGCTCATTACGTTTTAAGGTCTCAGACCTATTTATTGCTTTGGTAAGCAAAACAGCCAAAGCCTTTTATAAACTAAAAATATATTATTAAATACTTGGTATTACTTATCTGTAGAAAGAAAGAAGCCTAAAATAAAAAGAACAAAAATTATGAGTAGTAGAAGAGATTTAAAAAAACTGATCAATAATTCAATAGGGTTATTATACAACGATCTTATCTTTTATAAAGTATTTACTGTAAATGCTAATAAGGAAAAAGCAGACGCTTTGATAGATCAGATTGCCGACTCGCATCTTGAGCTGATAAACCGTGTCAGCACAGTTGAAGGAAAAGAAGTAAAAAGCCGTACAAAAGCTTATTATTCGAAGATAAAATCGGATTTGAAATCATTGGTTGATAATTACGGAAAAGAAATTCAGTCTCTATAATCCAGAGAACTGCACTTATATTTAGCTATGCAAAAATTAAGCGGCTTTATCCTGCGTAAGCTGGGTTGGAAAGCAGAAGGGATTACCAATTATCCCGCAAAATGTGTGTTGTGTGTAGCACCGCATACCAGTAATTGGGATTTATTTGTAGGCAAGCTTATATACTCGTCGCTAGGACGCAAAGCTTCATTTCTGATCAAAAAGACATGGTTCTTCTTTCCGATGAATCTTGTGTTTAATGCTCTGGGAGGTATTCCTGTCGATAGATCGAAGAAAACCTCTCTGACTGATCAAATGGCTCATCTTTTTGCAACCAGAGATCAGTTCGAATTGGCTATAACACCCGAAGGCACTCGCAGCCGTAATTCGGAGTGGAAAAAGGGTTTTTACTATATTGCTTTGGCTGCTAAAGTGCCTATCGTTATAATTGTGCTGGATTATAAGAAAAAGACAGCCGATTTTAAAACGGCCTTTATGCCTACTGGCAATGTGGAAAAAGATATGTTAGAAATAAAGTCTTATTATAAAGATGCACATGCTAAGCATCAGGAAAGGTTTTTATTAAGCGATGAGTGAAATAAGTAACTGAAAGTACTTAATGATATACTTCAGCGAGATAACTAACTATCTGTTATTATGTTTACAGAATCAATAAAAAGGTCTGAGACCTTACTTCGGGTAAGCCTTGTCCAGATGGATATCGTCTGGGAAGATAAAGATGTGAATCTAAGAAAGGTACAGGGAATTTTATCCGAATTATCAGGAAAAACCGATTTAGTGGTACTTCCTGAGATGTTCTCTACCGGTTTTTCTATGAACAGTCATTCGCTCTCCGAACCTGTGGACGGAACAACTGTTACATCCATGAAAGATTGGGCTAAGCAGTACGATCTGGCTATTTGCGGAAGTTATATTGCCTCGGAAAACGGCCAGTTTTTCAATAGAGGATTTTTCATAGCTCCCGAGAAATCCTGTTTTTATGACAAGCGGCACTTGTTTCGTATGGGAGATGAAGCGAAATCATTCTCAGCAGGAAATAGTCATTGCATTGTCGAACATAAAGGATTTAATATTTGTTTATTAATTTGTTATGATTTACGGTTTCCGGTGTGGGCGCGTAATATCGGTAATAAGTATGATTTGCTGATATATGTTGCTAACTGGCCGCAATCGAGAATCAGAGTTTGGAATACCTTACTCGAAGCTCGTGCTTTAGAGAATCAGAGTTACGTATGCGGTGTCAATAGAGTAGGTATTGACGGGATGAAGTTAGTATATGACGGGCAATCTTCGATGATTGATTTTAAAGGGATAAAATTGAGTACATTAACCGATTCTATAGAGAAAATTGAAACTGTTGAGATTTCTAAAAAAGCGTTAAACTTATTTAGAAATAAATTTCCGGTATGGAAAGATGCTGACGATTTTACTCTAAACTGAAAAGCAAATCAAAATAAACAATAGTTATGAAGAGTTTGAATTTAATGAAAGTTTGTGCAATATTGATAATTGCATTTGTATCAGGGATATTATTACAGAGTTGTGACAAAAAAAATGCTCCGACTCAGACTGAGCTTGAAGGATTATGGGTATTGAAGTCCTTAAACGGGACTGCTGCTTCTGAAGGTTTTAAAGGAGCTTTGCCTACTCTCGAGTTTAATTTTCAAGACAGTATTGTTTCAGGAAACAGCGGATGCAACAGATATACCGGAAAATTCACTTATAAAGACGGAAATTTTACTGCACCTAATTTAGCATCAACCAGAATGTTGTGCATAGACCCAAACAGAGAACCCGAATTTCTGTTGGAACTTACCAACGAAGGAAACAGTTTATCTATTGTTAATGGAATATTGACAATATCTCACGACGGAAAAGCCGTTCTGGAATTCGAGAAAGATACAGCTCCGAAACCTGATACTGCGACAGCTATTGACACAAAGCAGCTGGAAGGACTCTGGACATTGAAAACAATCAAAGGAGAAGAGGCTGCCGGCAAATTCGGTAAAGCAGATGCTGTTCCCACTTTGAATTTCGATATTGCCGAAAATAGAGTCGGAGGCAAAAGCGGATGCAACGGCTACGGCGGAAGCTTCTCTCTGAATAATGACCAATTGATAATAGGCCAGTTGATCAGCACACAAATGGCATGTCCGAATCTCGATGCAGAACATGAATACATCAAGGCTTTATCTGATACAAGCATTATAGCATTGCCATCTTCCGATGTTTTACAAATTTCTAAAAATGGAAGTTTACTACTCGAATTCAACAGGGCTAAAACCGACTCTGTTGCCTCTCTGAAAAAATGAACACTCACTAACATAGAATAATTAATATTCAAAAAAATGAAAAGATTATCAAGTAAAATGCTGCTTTTGGCAGTAGCTGTACTCGCATTTGGAATTATGATACAAAGCTGTAAGTCGACCAAAGATTCTGCTAAAGGTTCAGCATCAGCTGTAACCATTGACGGAACATGGATTCTTCAGACATTTGAAGGTGCGCCCGCTGCAAATTCCTTTAAAGGAAAAATTCCTTCGATGACTATCGATCTTGCAGAGAAACGGATTAATGGTAATGGAGGCTGCAACCGTTTCTTCGGAACATTCACTTATGAGAAGAATATCTTATCGGCTCCTAAGCTGGGGGCTACACTAATGGCTTGCATCGATGATAATAAAGAAGGTCAGTTTCTTGAGATGCTGGGCAAATCGAATGAAGTGACCGTTACAGAATCGACGCTTACCTTAAGTAACGGAGGAAAAGCCGTTGCCGAATTTGTAAAAGGCATTGACCTATCAGCTGTAGCAGGTTCTACATGGACATTAGAAGCTATCGATGGCAAAGATGCAAAAGCATTATTCGACATAAAGGATAGACTTCCGACATTGGAATTTAACCTCGCAGAAAGCCGTATATCCGGAAATGCAGGATGCAACCGTTATAATGCAGGATATAAACTGGAAGGTTCTGCTTTAACTATCGGACCTGCAATGTTAACAAAAATGGCTTGCCCCAACTTATCAGGAGAGAGTGCTTATACAAAGGCTCTATCCGGAGTAAGCAATCTGAAAATAACAGATTCTTCCATTTTATTTATCAGAGATGGAAAAGAAGTTCTGAAATTTGGTAAGGCTCCAAAATAAAGCCTCAGTAATATAATATACAGGCCACGCCATCTGATTGGGCGTGGCTTGTCTGTTTAAAGCCGGTGAGAAGTAAAACCAGTAAATCTGACTCTTGCCTCTGTTGTCCGAAAGCCAAACCAACCTGATTTATAAGGTCGTACATCGGTATAATCTACAATCTTCCGACCATCAATGATATATTCAACATGTCCGTTTATACATCTGATTGTTATATTGTACCAGTGATTTGGCTTTAAAAGATGTTCAGCATCTGTATATTCCGTTATAATATCCGGACGAACTTTACCACTTTCAAATTTCATGTAATCTCCATCATACCTGCGAAAACGGGTAGTTGTATTGCTATTCCCCCCATAACCGAGATAATACATATTCAGGCTATAGTATCTACCGAATACACCATTCCGCCAGCCGGCTCGTTCGAATATATTATCAGGAAACAGCGGATCATAAGCCATCCAAAAACAATTAAGGTCACTTAGCCTGTCCCGATCAGGATTCTCGAACATAACGCAAGCCGAGAATGAAATTTCAATATCTCCCTCCAGTTTTTCATTCCGCCATAATGTAAATCCCTTCTTGGCAACTATTTCAATCGTATCGTTCAGATGTTCGACTATGTTTTCCTTAGCTTCTACAGTCCAGTATGTATTAAAGAGTCCGGCTGAGAGTCCCGATTTGTCAGACATCCACTCTTTTGCTTCTGTTACCATATCGAAATCGGGATGCGGAGGCTGATTATAACCTACATTCTGCCAGGCAATAGCCATCCGGTATTGATGATTATGCATCAATGTAGGAAACTTATACGCCGCCGGTATTGTTGTCGAATATATTCTTAACTCTTCATTATCGGGGGTTCTCCATATAACCTCCTCCCTCCAATCACCCAGAATATCGCCCGACAGGCATGCGTTACCTTTGGTTCCATTATTAGAAATCACTCCTTGAGGAGAAAATAGAGTATCGGTAGTCATATTTATCCAGTTCCATTTGGTGATAGAAGTGTGGTCCAGGAGCTCCCTCAAAGGGTCGGCATCCCACCAAATCCCGAAATTGCACGAATTGGGTTCTTGTGGATAAATTTCTTCGCCCGAATTACTTCTGTATGTTCCACCGGGACCACCCCAGCATTCGGCTCCCGCATATCTGGGATCTATATCGGCAGCCATTCCCCTGCCCACATCTTCACCTAAAAATTTTCGCCATATAATCTCCCCCGTTTTACCATCGAACAAAGCTACTCCGGGTGTATTCAAAGACTTTGTTTTTTCTTCATTCTCATGGACACCAAAAACTTCGAGTCCCTTGCGTGAAGGAATGAGATCCCCCGCATGCAAGGCATCACCATGTCTCAATCCGGTTGTATATAATCCTTTTCCGTTATGATCTACCGTCATTGCCCCGATACATATTTCGTCCAGTCCGTCTTCATCAAAATCAGCAACTGTAACCGAGTGGTTTCCCATGCCCGAATATCCTTTCCATTGAGGCAAGGCACTGTCGAATACCCACTTCGACACAAGCTTTCCATTCCTATAATCCCAAGCAGCTAACACCGAGCGTCCATACCAGCCGCGTACCATCACTGCCGATGGAACATCCTTTTCGAGAAATGCCACACAGGCCGTAAATCGGTCGGATCGTCCTCCGGTAGAATCATTTCCGCCATTTCCGCCTATACCACCCCAGCCGTCCAAAGGATATCTGGTGGGGATATATTCCGCCGTAGCTAATTGCTTACCTGATAGACCTTCGAAAACTGAAATATATTCGGGACCTTCGACTATTTTACCGAATACTTTAGATTTCGGATCCTTATTTCGCCAGTCTGCATCAGCGTTTCCAATTACCTTACCGATACCATCGATGGTTCCATCTGCTGTTTTACATATCAATTCGGATTTTCCATCCCCGTCGAAATCATAAACCAATAACTGCGTGTATGCTGCACCCGATCGAATATTCTTACCTAAATTGATTTGCCATAAACGCCTTCCGCTGAGTTTATAAGCATCTATATAGGTATCTCCGGTAAAACCTGTTTGAGGAGGTCTTTTAGTATTGTCCGGTTCCCATTTCAGGATAATTTCGTACTCGCCGTCTCCATCAAGGTCACCTACAGTTACATCATTTGCCGTATATGTATATTTTTCTCCGTCAAAAGTGATTCCTCCTTCCGGTTTTTGCAAAGGGATGCTTAAATATGGAGCAAGATTGCTGCCAGCTGCAATTGCATAACTTGCAATGTTTTTACCTTTTGAGTCTTTTAATATCCATGTATTGTCTTTCCCGAAATCAACATTCCTGTAAACATAATCAGATGTACGGCTAATCGGAGCTTGGTTTATTTTTACGGCCTTTTCCGTTCCGGATTGAATATACAGATCGAAACTGCAATCTTTTCTATCATCCGAAAATATCCGCCACCCGATATATACTTCATGATCGCTTGTCGGTACGACAAAAAGTCCTCGCCCCAGTTTTTCCTGTTTATGCTGTGCGTATCCCTTATTTACATAGAGAAAACATAAAAAAAGGATCATTATATATAAAACAAAACTTCTTTTCATTGGTATTAAGTAATAATGTCAATCAGTAGTTAGATTGATAAAACGTTCTTTTAAATTATGCTTTCAAGTTCATCTATTTACTAACGCAGCCTCCCGGCTTTGTTTTTCATTTTGCCTTGATGCAAAAC
>OGZT01000702.1_pt1 | contig 25764 bp, 21 predicted proteins | sample 1576891 | NCBI WGS metagenome assembly OGZT01 (sample SAMEA3541521, study PRJEB24748) | human gut metagenome | biome: human gut; feature: human-associated habitat; material: faeces | place: China | collected 2012 | reverse complement strand
CTGTACAACAAGGCAGAAGAAACATAACCTGGCGAAAAGACAAACCTTCGACTATATATTGGGTAGAAGCTTTAGACAACGGAGACCCGGCAGTAAAAGCCGATTATAGAGATGAAGTATTTACTCTAGATGCTCCTTTTTCGGGAGAGCCTAAAAGTGTAGTGAAAACAATCAACCGCTATGCCGGAATTATATGGGGAAATGATAATACTGCTGTCTTGTATGACAGATGGTGGAATACACGTAACGTTAAAACATATGTATTCGACCCAAGTGGTACTAAAGAAGCCTCTGTCATTTTTGATCGCAGTTCGGAAGATACATATGGAGATCCGGGAGATTTTGATACTCAACGCAACCTCTATGGAGAATACACTCTTTCTATAAATGCAGGAAAAGCATATTTGGTCGGAAAAGGATTTACAGCTAAAGGACAATTTCCTTTTATCGATGAAATAGATCTTAATACTAAAAAGACCAAACGTATATTCCAGTCAGGTTATACTGATAAAAAGCTAGAGATAAGTTCTATTATCGATAGCAAAACAGGGGAGATTCTGGTAAGCCTCGAATCGCCGACTGAATACCCGAACTATTATATATTGAATACAAAAAAACGAATAGCTCCTATAGCCCTTACTCATTTCGAAAACCCTTTCAAAGCAATAAGCGGAGTACACAAACAAGTAATTAAATACAAACGAGCCGATGGCGTAGATTTATCGGCAACATTATACCTGCCTGCCGGATATGATCTGAATAAAAAAGATAAGCTGCCTATGATAATGTGGGCATATCCTACTGAATATAAAGACAAAGATAATGCCGGACAAAACACTACTAATCCGAATGAGTTTATATACCCTTCATACGGATCGCCTATTTATTGGGTCACCAGAGGATATGCAATCTTGGACGATGCTGCTTTTCCTATTATCGGAGAAGGGAATGAAGAGCCTAATGATACTTACATCAAACAATTAGTTGCTAATGCAAAAGCAGCCATCGATGCTGTGGACAGCTTAGGTTATATAGATCGGCGAAAAGTTGCTGTCGGAGGTCATTCATATGGTGCTTTTATGACAGCCAACTTATTGACTCATTCTGATCTTTTTGCTGCAGGTATAGCTCGCAGCGGAGCTTATAATAGGACATTGACTCCATTTGGATTTCAGTCTGAAGAACGCAACTATTGGGAGGCAACAGATGTATATAATGCAATGTCTCCTTTTATGCATGCCGATAAGATGAAAACCCCCATATTATTAATTCATGGAGGAAACGATAATAATTCGGGTACATTTACGCTACAGAGTGAACGATATTTTGCGGCATTAAAAGGGTTGGGAGCTCCGGCACGGTTAGTCATATTACCTCTTGAAAGTCATGGATATGCCGCTAAAGAATCGATCCTACATACTCTTTGGGAACAAGATCAATGGCTCGAAAAATATGTAAAAAACAGAAAATAAAGGTTCTGATCTTATTGCTATTTCATTAATAGCCGCCTCAAGAAAAAACGCTGACAATATCTGTCAGCGTTTTTCATTATACTAATTTATATAAAAAATAATACTTTCAATAAGCATCCAGACTGGCTCAAGAAAAAAATAGTTCCTATTTATCCGTTTTTTAAAAGTTTTGGCTAACTTGCAACTTCTAGATTTTTACAATTATGGACTTATATGACATACATACGCACGATTCGGTCACGGGCGGGGCTGATGATGATGGCGTCCCGAGGCAAAGATTACATTATATATTAAATGTATATCCACTTGGATTTGAATACGCTAAAGATAGTGAACAATACCCATGGTTTTCGTGCGGAGTACATCCATGGTACTCAGAAGACGCAGATCCACAAATCAAATTTCTACAAGAAATAGCCAACGATCCTCGGATTGTAGCTATCGGAGAAGCAGGTCTGGATAAACTCAAAGGTCCGGACTTAAACACTCAGAAAGAAGTTTTCATCCAACAAGTAGAGCTTGCCGAGAAACTTCAAAAACCCCTTATTATACATTGTGTTAAAGCGTGGGACGACTTATTGCACATAAAAAAGACAATAAAACCCCATCAGCCATGGATTGCACATGGCTACAGAGGAAAACCCGAACTTACCAGACAATTGGTATCTCATGGCTTCTATTTTTCCATTGGAGAGAAATTTAACGCCGAGGCTCTACAGGAAATTCCGATAGACAGGCTTTTCTGTGAAACAGATGTTTCCGATACTCCTTTAATTCAAATATATAAAAACGTTGCCGATTGCTTACACATTGCGGTAGAAACATTAGCAGCACATATAGAGGAAAATGTTATACAAACTTTCAGTCTTCCTGCAACAAGACATAAACACCCGCAAGCAATACAAGTAGAATAAAACAGAATAAGCTTTAATGAACGAGGATACAATAATAGAAATAAACGGGGGAATCCCCCGTTTGCAAAATCTTGCATTCAAGACACCTATCAATTGGAAGATCAAAGCCGGTGAAAATTGGGCTATTATCGGTGCAAACGGTGCTGGTAAAACATTACTGATAGATATACTCACCTCTAAACATGCACTTAAATCGGGAGAAATCAAAACTCTCAGAAATGAAAGCTCCAACAAATTAGTCAAGAGTGTTGCTTTCAGTGACATATATAGCCTTGTCGACATACAAAACAGCTATTACCAACAACGATGGAACGCAGGAGATGAACATGAAGTACCATTCGTTAAAGAGCTCTTCTCGAAAGGAGATCCTCAATGGGTAGAAACGCTTGTTCGCTCTTTCGGCATAGAAGATCTGATAGAAAAACCGATCAATTTGCTTTCAAGCGGCGAACTACGTAAAACCCTCATCATACGATCTTTATTAAACAGACCACGCCTACTTATTCTGGATAATCCGTTTATCGGACTGGATAAAAAGTCCAGAAGAATACTTAATGACGTACTGGAAAGGTTATCAAAACTGGAAAGCATTCAGATAGGGCTCGTTTTGTCCGACCCGAAAGACTTGCCTGAATGTATAACCCATATTCTTCCAATAAAAAAGATGACTCTGTTACCGATAATGAATCCGGATGATTTCAGAAACAATCTTGAATTTCAATCCGGATTATTCAGATCTGAAATAACAGACTTAATCAACGAAGCTAAATATAACATCGATAACACTGATTTCGAAAAAGCACTAAATCTAACAGACATACTTGTCAGATATGGATCACGCACAATATTAAAAGATCTGAACTGGGAGGTAAAAAGAGGCGAAAAATGGGCTTTACTTGGAGAAAACGGAGCAGGAAAATCGACCTTATTAAGCTTGATATCAGGAGATAACCCTCAAGCTTATGCAAATAACATAACCTTATTTGACAGAAAACGCGGATCCGGAGAAAGCATTTGGGACATAAAAAAAAGAATCGGATATGTATCTCCGGAAATGCACTTGTATTATCTCAAGAATGTGAAATGCCTTGATGTAGTCGGCTCCGGATTCTTCGACACAATAGGCCTATACCGGAAGTGTAACGAAGAACAAGAAGCGGTTGCTCTCGAATGGATGAAATCCTTTGGCATAGACCATATAAAAGACACATCTTTCCTAAATATATCAACGGGCGAGCAGCGGCTTATATTGTTAGCCAGAGTATTTGTCAAAAACCCTGATCTTTTAATTCTTGACGAACCTCTTCATGGACTTGATGCAAACAACAAGAAACACATAAAATCAATTATAGAACAATTCTGCACTGAAGAAAAATCATTGATATACGTGACTCATTACGAAGACGAAATACCTGATGTAGTTACTCAAAGGCTTGTATTAACAAAAAGAATCGATTAGATCCGGATAAATTACTCAATTGCGGAATCATTGCCCTATTGGCCATCCATGACAAATCGAGCAAAAAGGACTGAATACCCTTTAACTACAATTCACGAAAAAAGCCATAAACCTTTTCGTTTTTTTATGTAAGTTTGCGCCGATGAAAAGATTCGCTTTTATATTAGCTATTATATATATAAGTGTACTTAATGCAAGTGCACAAACCCCTCGTTTTATCTTTGACAATGACAGTCTTATGCAGCAGATCGAGCCCAAGCAGCAATCCCGCCCTCGACCTGTAATACCAAGCGACTCTTTAGCAAGAGCAAACATGGCTGACTCTTTGAGCAAAGTCCCGCCTGCTATCCCCGCATGGAATATCGATGAAAGATTTGGCGAACGTATACCTATACCAATGGATACAATGTTCACTAATTTTCATAACGAAACGCTGGTTGAAGGATCTGATGTAGCAATGACATATTTGGGTAATATAGGGTCTCCTGCTCAATCGAGAATATTCTTCGACAGGGATGAAACATCTCAGTTCAATTTCCTCGATGCTTTCAGCTATATGTATAAGCGACCCGGAAATCAGAGGTTTATAGACACCAAACGTCCATACTCAAATATCTTCTACCAATCAGGAGGAAGTAGTATAAGTAAAGAAGAATGCTTTTCGGGAGAGATGGCTATCAGTTTGAATAAAAAACTCAGTTTCGGATTCAACATCGATTACCTCTATGCCCGTGGATACTATGCATCTCTTGCTAATAAACAAAACAACTACGACATCTGGGCAAGCTATAGGACTGATAACTATCAAATGCATGCCTTTATCGCAAATAATAATTACACTAATTCAGAAAACGGAGGTCTCGCCGATGATGGATATCTTTCGGGTAATGTTGGTGGTAAACAGGTCAACACTAATAAAACACAGGAATTCTTAACCGCTCTGGATGAAACATGGAACAAGATGCGGGGGAGACATATTTTCTTAACCAACAAATACAGTGTAGGCTACAGAAAAGACGATGATGATGAAACCTTCGTTCCGGTAGCAAGCATCATATTGACGAACAACTATACCGATCAACAACGCCACTTTCTATCCAATTCTAACGGAATAGATTCTCTGTACAACTATGTCGTAGATCCTGAATTAGAATTAGACAATGGGTCTATCAGCGACAGAATGTCTTACTGGTCTTTCAAGAACACATTGGCTATCGCATTAAATGAAGGGTTCAGACCTTGGGTAAAATTCGGATTAAAAGCGTTTATCGAACAAGATATGCGGAAATACCAAGCTCCAGGAGACAAATATCCGGCTTATAGCAGTCAGCAATTTTCGCAAAATTCCACTACAATAGGAGGAGTACTATCCAAAGACAAAGGAAACCTCTTGCGCTACAACCTTTCGGCAGCTTTCGGCGTACTAGGATACAACATAGGAGAATCCAGACTAACAGCAGATATTTCGTCACGAATCAACATTAAAGGTAAAGATGCCATAATAAAAGCCGAAGCGTATATAAAGAATCTAAAACCGACCTTCTTTGAGAATCATTACAGATCGAAATTATATAACTATGACAACGATTTCAGTGATATAAGAAGAATATATATAGGAGGTGAAATCATTATTCCCCAAACCCAAACCCGAATAAAAGGAGGTGTCGAGAATCTGCAAAACTATATTTACTATTCTTACACATCTGCGACAACACCTGCATCCAAAATAAGAAATAATACTACAGATATCCTACAAGCTGATAAAAATATTCAGGTAGTATCATTGAGTTTAGATCAGAATCTAAAATTCAAAGCCTTACATTGGGATAATCAGGTAGTATTCCAGACCAGTTCAAACGAAGATGTACTTCCCCTACCGAAAATAAACATATACAGTAACCTGTATTTAAACTTAAAGTTAGCTAAAGTATTAGGCATACAGCTAGGTGTCGACGCCAGGTATTTCACAGAATACTATGGCCCCGGATACGATCCTGTTTTGCTTCAGTTTCAAAACCAAACAGAAACCAAAGTCGGTAATTTCCCTCTTATCAACGCCTATGCAAATTTTCATTTGAAGAAAACCCGCATATTTGTAATGATGTATAATATAGGTAAAGACTTTAGTAATTCGAGATACTTCTCTGCAGCCCATTATCCGGTCAACCCTATGATTTTCAAAATGGGCTTATCATGGAATTTCACAGATTAACTTAATCGGATTATAATATGAAGAGCAAATATATCAGACTGACAATAATAGCCGTCTTAATTATTGGTATAGGCACGTCTCTTTATAAGCTTATGGCTGACAAAAAAATCCCGGACTACCCCGATATAGCAAAATCCGGAGTACTTCGGATAGTTACAAATATGGATCCGGTAGGATATTACCCATCATCGGATACCATAGCCGGATACAATCACGATATATTAGCTGCCATTGAAAAATATTCAAACCTCAAGTTTGAGATATCTTTGGAAAACAGCCTTGACAAATGCTTCGAAGGCCTCGAATCGGGTAAATACGATTTGGTTGCAAGAAACATTCCGATCAATACAAACCTGAGAAGTCAATACAAATTCACATCAACTATATTATACAACAAACTGGTACTAATTCAACGAAAGGCTGAATATAATGACGGGATGGGGCCTATTAAGAATCATTTGGATCTGGCTAATAAAACGTTTCATATACCAGTCAATTCACCTTATAAAGTCCGGATAAACAATTTAGCCCACGAAATCGGGGACAGCATATTCATCGCCGAAGACAGCCTGTACGAAGTCAACCAATTAGCCATGATGGTAGCTTCTAAAGATATAGACTATACTGTATGCGATATCAAAACGGCTGAGAAGCTGGCTTCTCAGATCCCTGAGATCGATATCAATACAGACATCGGATTTACACACCTCGAAGGCTGGGCTGTCAGAGAACAGTCGCCAATCCTTCTGGATTCTCTAAACAACTGGATAACAAGATTAAAAAACTCTCCAGAATATCTTATTATTCAAAAGCGGTATTTTCCGTAATTAAAGTCTCAGACTTATCTATTGCTTTAGTAAGTAAAAACAACCAAATTCTGTTATAGACTAAAAGTATATTCCTAAATACTTGCTGTTACTTAAAAACAAGAAAAAAGAATAAAAATGCAAAGTTGACTTTGCAATAAGATAAAAAACAATTACCTTCGTGTGAATTAAGGTTCTGTGCCTTTTGGGGCATAAGAAGAACAGGTAGTTATTGCCTTGGAATATGTCATTAAGTACTTGCTATTAATAAATTAATGGATCTGTGGAGTCTTTTTTTAGAACACATAAATATTTAGTTGAACACCTCGGAAGCCCGGTAGAAAGACGTCTGATGGACGAAATAGACTGGAATCACCGTTTGATTGCAATCAAAGGTACCAGGGGTGTGGGAAAAACTACGTTTTTATTGCAGTTTGCGAAAAAACACTGTGACTTAGATAAACGGGATTGCCTGTATATCAACATGAACAATTTCTCGTTTACATGCAGAGGATTATATGAGTTTGCCGAAGAATTTTTCTTTAAAGGTGGTAAAATTCTACTTATCGATCAGGTATTCAAATACCCAAATTGGGCAGCCGAACTGAGAACCTGTCATGAAAAGTTTCCAGCATTGAAAATCATTTTCACATGCTCTACAGTCATGAAACTTGACGAAAACCCTGACCTGTCGGGAATAGTAAAACATTATAATTTAAGAGGATTCTCGTTCCGTGAATTCCTTAATATCATTACAGACAATAACCTCGAACCAATCTCGCTTGAAGATATTATCACAAATCATAAGGCGATAGCAACAGAAATATGTAATAAAGTAAAACCTTTGGCATATTTCAGAGACTATATACATCATGGTTATTATCCGTTTTTTCTAGAGAAAAGAAATTTCTCGGAAAACCTGTTGAAGACAATCAATATGATGCTTGAGATAGATGTTCTCTCAATCAAACAAATAGAACAATCGTACCTGCCTAAACTCAGAAAGCTACTGTATCTTCTGTCTATAACAGCTCCGGGGAAACCCAATATCAGCCAGCTAAGTGTCGATTGTGAAATTTCCAGAGCGACAGTAACCAATTATCTGGATTATCTGAAAAGTGCCCGATTAATCAACTTACTGTATAGAGAAGGCGAAGAGTTTCCCAAAAAGCCTGATTTGGTTTATATGCACAATACAAACCTGATCTTCGCAATGAAACCGGGAGTGGCAGATGATCACGCATTACGTGAAACTTTTTTCTACAACCAACTGCATCACAACAACTCTCGTTTGAAGAAAGGAAGCAAAGCTGGTGTATTTATAGTTGAAGATGAAGATAAAAAGTTTGTTTTCAAAGTGGATGATTCGAAACCCAAGAACAATAAAAAAACGGATTTGTACACAACAGCCGAAATGATGGAGATAGGTGAAAATAATACTATCCCTCTGTGGTTGTTCGGGTTCTTATATTAAGGTCGCCGACCTTACCATTATAATTCGTCAGGTATATAGGCACGAAAAATGATTGTGCCAATTGAAGAAAGGCTAAAAAATATAGTTCAATAAAGAAATGAGTATTTTGCACTGAGGATAATTGATTAATAAACATAATCCTGCACTTAGAGCCAAAGACTCAGGTTTAAACAGTTTAAGTAAACAACTAAATAATCAACTATTACAGAGTATGGCAAAAGAAAAAAAATTTTTAACCTGTGATGGTAACCAAGCTGCTGCACACATATCATATATGTTCAGTGAAGTAGCTTCGATTTATCCTATCACACCCTCATCAACTATGGCTGAGTACGTTGATGAATGGGCTGCCGCCGGCCGAAAAAATATTTTCGGAGAATTGCTCAGAGTACAAGAAATGCAGTCTGAAGCAGGTGCTGCAGGAGCTTTACACGGATCGCTTCAGGCAGGAGCACTAACCACTACTTATACCGCATCACAAGGTCTTTTGTTGATGATTCCTAATATGTACAAGATTGCAGGAGAGCTGTTGCCTTCTGTATTTCATGTATCAGCCCGTGCACTTGCGGCTCAGGCTCTATCAATATTCGGAGACCATCAAGACGTTATGGCTGCACGCCAGACAGGTTTTGCGATGTTCTTCTCAGGTTCTGTACAAGAAGTAATGGATCTTTCAGCTGTTCCTCATTTGGCAACACTCGAAGCTCGTATTCCTTTTATGAATATTTTTGACGGATTCCGTACTTCTCATGAAATACAGAAAGTCGAATTGATGGATCAGGAAGACCTAATTCCTCTTATTGATCAAAAAGCTCTTAAAGAATTCAGAGATAGAGCTCTTAATCCAGAAAAACCGGTAACAAGAGGTACTGCTCAGAATGATGATATTTACTTCCAATCTCGTGAAGCATCTAATAAATATTATGATGCTGTACCTGAGATTGTTGAAAAATATCTGACTGAAATAGCAAAAATCACAGGACGTAAATATGGTTTATTTGATTACTACGGAGCAGAAGATGCAGAAAGAGTAATTATCGCGATGGGCTCTGTTACAGAAGCCATAAAAGAAACTGTTGACTTCCTTAACGAAAAAGGTGAAAAAGTTGGTCTTGTTGCAGTTCACTTATACCGTCCGTTCAAAGCTGAAGCATTCATGGCTGCTGTTCCTAAAACAGCTAAAAGAATCGCAGTTCTTGACCGTACCAAAGAACCTGGTGCTCTAGGACAACCTCTTTATTTAGATGTTAAAGACTGTTTCTACGGAAAAGAAGATGCTCCGACTATTGTCGGTGGTATTTATGGTTTGTCTTCAAAAGACACCACTCCTTCTCAAATTATGTCTGTATACGAAAATCTTGCGATGAATCTTCCTAAGAATGATTTCACAATCGGTATCGTAGACGACGTTACTTTCAAATCACTTCCATTGAAAGATGAAGTTTCTGTAGACGATTCAAACTACGAAGCAAAATTCTATGGATTAGGATCTGACGGTACAGTAGGAGCAAATAAAAATACTGTAAAAATCATCGGTGAAAATACCAACAAATATTGTCAGGCATACTTTGCTTATGACTCTAAAAAATCAGGAGGTTTCACATCATCTCACCTTCGTTTTGGTGATCACCCAATCCGTTCTACCTATTTGGTGAATACACCAAACTTCGTAGCATGTCACGTTCCTGCTTATCTACACCTTTATGATGTAACTAAAGGGTTGAAGAAAAACGGAACTTTCCTTCTTAATTCTGTATGGAGTAAGGAAGATGTAGGCAACTATTTACCTGATAATGTAAAAAAATATCTTGCTGTTAACAACATCAATTTCTATATCATCAATGCAACTAAAATTGCTACAGAAATTGGTCTTGGAGGACGTACAAATACAATTCTTCAATCTGCATTCTTCAAGATTTCTAATGTAATTCCTTACGAATTAGCAGTAGAACAAATGAAGAAATTCATCGTTAAGTCTTATGGACGTAAAGGTGAAGATGTAATCAATAAGAACTATGCGGCAGTTGACAGAGGTATCGAAATTGAAAAAGTAGAAGTACCTGCAGAATGGGCAAACATCACAGTAGGTAAACCTACAGATGATGATGCTCCTGATTTCATCAAACAAGTTGTTCGTCCTGTTAATGCTCAAAAAGGATATGATATTCCGGTATCGGCATTCGTTGGTCGCGAGGACGGAACTTGGGACAATGGTACTACATTCTACGAAAAACGTGGTGTAGCTGCATTCGTTCCTGTATGGCACATGGAAAACTGTATCCAATGTAATCAATGTGCTTATGTTTGTCCTCACGCTACAATCCGTCCATTCGTACTGGATGCAAACGAACAAGCAAAAGCTCCTGAAAGTGCATCATTGTTGAAAGCTCAGGGAAAACAATTCGATGGAATGGGATTCCGTATACAGGTTGACGTTCTTGACTGTCTTGGTTGCGGTAACTGTGCTGATATCTGTCCCGGTAAAAAAGGACAAAGTGCTCTTGAAATGGTTGAAATCGGAGGTCAATATCCGGAACAAAACAATTGGGACTTTATGGTTGCAAATGTAACCAGCAAAGCTCACTTAGTGGATGTTAAACAAAATGTGAAAAATTCACAATTTGCAACTCCATTATTCGAGTTCTCAGGTGCATGTTCGGGTTGTGGAGAAACTCCTTACGTAAAACTTGTTACTCAACTTTACGGTGACCGAATGTTGATTGCTAATGCTACAGGATGTTCTTCAATCTATGGAGGTTCAGCACCTGCAACACCTTATACAACTAACGAAGAAGGCAAAGGTCCGGCTTGGGCTAATTCTTTGTTCGAAGACAATGCTGAGTTTGGTCTTGGATTCGCTCTTGCAAACATTACAATGCGAGATAGAATCGAGAAATTAATGAAACAAGCAATCGCTTTGGAAGGTACTTCTGCTTCAACTAAAGAACTATTCCAATCATGGATTGATAACAAATCAGAAGCTGATAAAACAAAAGATCTTTATAAAGAAATCCTTCCGGTAATCGAAGCCGGTACACAAGAAGGATGTGCTATATGTAAAGAATTGGTTGAGCTGAAACAATATATAGTAAAACGTTCTATCTGGATCTTTGGTGGTGACGGATGGGCTTATGATATAGGTTTCGGTGGTGTCGATCACGTATTAGCTTCGGGCGAAGACGTAAATATCCTGGTTCTGGATACTGAGGTTTATTCTAATACAGGAGGTCAGTCTTCTAAATCTACTCCGGTAGCGGCTGTTGCTAAATTTGCTGCTGCAGGTAAGAAAGTACGCAAGAAAGACCTAGGTATGATTGCTACAACTTACGGTTATGTATATGTAGCTCAAGTAGCAATGGGTGCTAATCAGATGCAATGTTTGAAGGCATTCAAAGAAGCCGAAGAATACAAAGGTCCATCATTGATTATCGCTTATTCTCCATGTATCAGCCACGGTTTACGTAAAGGTATGGGACATGCGCAAGATGAAGAAAAATTCGCAGTAGAATGCGGATACTGGCATCTATGGCGTTATAATCCAATGTTGGAAGAAGAAGGTAAGAACCCATTCACAATGGATAGTAAAGATCCTGACTGGACCAAGTTCCAATCATTCTTAGGTAATGAAGTTCGTTATACAGCTTTGCAGAAATCTAATCCAGGTGAAGCAAGTGAATTGTATGAAGCAGCTCAGAATAATGCTATGTGGCGCTGGAAAAGCTACAAACGCTTAGCTGCAGGAACATTCGAACCTACTGATGAAACAAAAAATCTTCCTGAAGCATAAAGATCGCAAAGATCTTATTCTATAAAAAATAAAAGCTATCCAAATGGATAGCTTTTATTTTTAGTCTATGCTTGGACCCTATAAAGTTTGCTTAGCTTTGATAACGGTTACTTCTAAGACCCTTGTAAGAAAAGAGAATTTTTCTTTCATCATATCAAATTCTTCTCCCGAGCTCAGATAACGAGCAGTACCTGTTACAAGAAAACCTGTTCCTTGATAGTCTTTATATCCCAATACCTCTTTCGAGCCTAAAGTAAGCTTTATTTGATGGTTCACGTCTATATTCTTCTGTGTTTTTCGTAACCCATATGCCGGAATTAGTATTCTCTCATCATCTGTTACTACAAGGTATGAGTTCCATGTATTTGCAACATGAGCATCATCTGCAGTCCATGATACAATAGCAACTACACCTTCATGTTGAAGGACTTCGTAAAATTTGTCGGATAGCTTAACTGATTTTTCCATCTTATATATGTTTTGTTCTGATCACAAAACTATCAATTTATAAGATTAGAAATCTTAAGCTGGTTTAAGAAAGCTTTCAAATCATAAATTTTTCTTCCGAAGTTCACTTAAATATTCAGGTGTTAACCCCAAAAAAGAGGCTAGCATATATTGAGGAACTCTTTGTATGAAATCCGGAAAAGCCCCTTTAAAATGCAAGTACATATCTTCTTTTGACATCTCAAAAATCAATTTCAATCGAAATTGAGATGCTGCTAAAGCTCTTTGATACATCTGCCTAAAGTAACGCTCCAATATTGGATATTCCATCAAAAGCTTTTCATAGTTTAAACTACTGATTGCCAATACTTCGGAGTCTTCTATTGCCTGAATACAATAATCAGATGGAGACTGATTCATCAATCCTGAATAATCTGTTATCCACCAATTTTCTAACGCAAACTGAGTAATCTGTTCAGACCCGTTATCCCGATAAAAGTACATTCTAAGACATCCTCTATTCACAAAATAATAGTACTTGCAAACCTCCCCCTGTTCCAACAAAGAAGTCTTCTTCCTGATCTTTCTAACCTCAAAATATTTATAGAGATCAATACTTACCTCAGTCAAACCGAGATAATGGCTGATATGTTTGATTAGCTTATCCATTCAAATACAGAATATCCAATTATTCATCTCACAAGCCACCTATCCTCAATATAAGAAAGAAGGGCGGAAACGATCCAGCTTCCACCCTTCTTGTTGTTATAAAGAAATTTCTTAATTTTCTTATTTCACACGTTGTACGCGTTTGTAACCATAAACAGCTTTTGAACCAAGTTCTTCTTCGATACGAAGTAGTTGGTTATATTTAGCCATACGGTCTGAACGGCTCAACGAACCTGTTTTGATTTGTCCTGAGTTAGTAGCAACTGCGATGTCAGCAATAGTAGCATCTTCAGTTTCACCAGAACGGTGAGAAGTTACGCTAGTATAACCTGCACGGTGAGCCATTTCAATAGCATCCAAAGTTTCAGTTAAAGAACCGATTTGGTTTACTTTGATAAGGATAGAGTTAGCACAACCTAGTTCGATACCTTTTTTCAAGAAATCAACGTTAGTTACGAACAAGTCGTCACCTACTAATTGAATTTTATCGCCAAGTTTGTCTGTAAGTTGTTTCCAACCATCCCAGTCATTCTCATCCATACCGTCTTCAATAGAATCGATTGGATATTTAGCTACAAGGCTTGCAAGGAATTCTACTTGTTCTGCAGAAGTACGTTTAGCTCCGTTTGCTCCTTCAAATTTAGAGTAGTCATATACTTTAGCTGTCTTATCGAAGAATTCAGAAGAAGCACAGTCAAGACCGATTGTTACATCTTTTCCTGGTTCGTAACCAGCAGCTTTGATAGCTTTAAGGATAGAATCCAAAGCATCTTCTGTTCCGTTCAATGTTGGAGCAAAACCACCTTCATCACCTACTGCAGTACTTAAACCTCTGCTTTTGAATTCTTTTGCCAAAGCATGGAATACTTCAGCACCGCAACGCAAACCTTCTTTGAATGAAGCAGCACCTACCGGACGAATCATAAATTCCTGAAATGCAATAGGAGCATCAGAGTGAGATCCACCATTGATGATGTTCATCATAGGTACGGGAAGTGTATATGTGTTAGTTCCTCCGATATAACGATACAATGGAATATCAAGTGCATTAGCAGCAGCTTTTGCTACAGCCAAAGATACACCCAAAACAGCATTAGCACCTAATTTAGATTTTGTAGGAGTGCCATCAAGAGCGATCATTTTCAAGTCGATACCTCTTTGATCTAAAGCGCAGTCACCAATCAAGGCAGGAGCGATAACATTGTTTACGTTATCTACTGCTTTAGTTACACCTTTTCCTAAATATCTTTTTTTGTCTCCATCGCGAAGTTCAAGAGCTTCATGCTCACCTGTAGATGCTCCTGAAGGAACAGCTGCACGGCCAAAAGCGCCACATTCTAAAGTTACATCAACTTCGATAGTAGGATTACCTCTTGAATCCAAAATTTCACGACCGAAAATACGTTCGATTTTCATGCTTGGTTTATTTTTAGTTAAATGATATAATATGATACTTTCTTTCTGACTTTAGTGTAACAAAAATACTTCTTTTTTTTGGTTATAAAAATAGTTTTGCCTTTGTATTCCAATTTTAAGTATACATGTCCTTCTATTCAAATAAACCGAGGTATTTAATGATATATTTTCATGTAATAATAGGCTCAAGTTGTTATACTTGACAAAGCTACAAATAGGTATGTGACCATATTTTACTCTGTAAAAAGTACAGCCTATTACAAATTCAAACAAATACTTGGATATATTCCACGATAAAAGTAAGTTCAGAATTTATTCAGTAAATCTCATTTAAACGATTCCAATAGTATAGATAAATTAGATGTAAAGAGACGGACTGATATGGCCATTAAAATAATGCCAAAAAATTTACGCATCACATATACTCCTCCGACACCCATCAAACGCTTTACAAATGATAAATTCTTCAGTACAAAGAAGACGATAACCATATTCAGGAGGAGAGCCAGAATAATGTTAGTGACAAAGAATTCGGCTCGCATAGACAGCAATGCAGTAAATGTTCCGGGTCCCGCAAGCAAAGGAAAGACTATAGGAACCAATGTTGTCGATCCTCCGGGAGCATCATTCCTAAACACTTCTATCCCGAAGATCATTTCAACCGAGATAATAAAGATAACCAAAGCACCGGCTATCGCAAAAGAAGATACATCCACATTAAATAACTGAAGCACCCAATCACCGACAAACAAAAATGCTGTCATTATAGCGAAAGCATATATCGATGCCTGAAAAGGATTCACATCTTCTCCATTCTTCTGAAAATTAAGAAAAAGGGGCACAGATCCCAAAACATCTATCAATGCGAATAATACTACAAATGCGCTCAGTATCTGAGTTAAGTCGAAATTCATATTATAAGGTATTTTTCACCTCAAAGGTAGAAAAAAATATTTTTTATTCTAGTCGAACAGGACTACAAAACAACAGAGAGATACATCGTTGCACCTCTCTGTCGTATATTGGATATTATAAAAATCTTTCAACTTTAATTTGTTGTATAATAAGTTATCCCAAATGCATTTTGCATAACTGCTACTGCATACTTTTGATCAGAAGTCGTATACTTTGGATACCTCAACCAGATGTATAATGTTTTACCCGTTGCTGTTTCTGACATCTGCTTCGGATTTAATCTTCTAAGAGATGTCAGATCCACAGCTATATCTTTCGATTTCACAGCTGTATCTGTACTTTCAGATGTTGGAGTTGTCTTTAACAATTTCACATCCAATACAATTGCATCTTCAGGTAAAGTCAGACCTAAATTTGCAGGTAGTGTCTGATCATTTTCATCATAATACAATTCGATGCCTCTGATCTCCTGATCTTTTCTGATATTAGCAGAAACCGAAACCAACCATCTGTTAGAGAAAGTCTGTGCACTGTTCCCATATTTGCTTGTAAATCCGGTAAAAGCTGTACTTGCACTCGGAGTATTATCACCTACCGACCCTTCAGTTACAGATACCTGATTTGCAACTTTAAAAACACCACTCGAAGCATCTATAGTTGCATATTCAGCTTTAATAGTTGTAGAGTTTATAAAATCATTCAAATTAGCTTTATATGACACAAGCACCACATCTCCTGCAGAATAACCGGTTATATCTCCTCCTGTGATATTAACTCCTCTCGCCATAGTTGCAGCAGTAACTGACACACCACTCTCCGAAACAACTTTAATTACACCAAATTCATTTTGTGATGTTATCGACTGCTCACCTCCATCTCCCAGACACGACGATAAAGACAATCCTAAAATAGCGGCTGAAAATAAGCCCAGACATGTTTTTCTCATAATTTTTATATGGTTTTATATTTTATATTAAGTAACAACAAGTATTTAATGATCATTTTTAGATAGTAAGATACTCGGGCTGTTATGCTTACTCTAAAACAAAAGAGACTATGACCTTAAAATCCAAATTTCACACCCAAATTCAAGTTTAACAGCCACTTTTTATCCGAATAAATAGTTTCATATTCATTCTTGGCATCAATATAATATGCCCCGCCTACAGTTGTATATACCGACATATTTCCATAGATAGGATAGCTGATGCCAACAGAAGAAGTCAATGACATCTGCACGTTTTTTTGCGAGATATTTTTCTTATCAGAAACCGACGATTGAGATATACCGCCACTACGGTTTAACCGCCCGTAAATATCTTTCTGTATTGCTCCACCGGCTGATATATATAAGCGTAACCTGTTCCATTCGGCAATATTATAGTTAAGAGTCAACGGTATACCTAAATAGTGAAAATATTGCGCATTATTACGGCTATAAGAAGATGCAGACTTCGATTTTATTTTAGACGACAGATAAGCATAGTTTATCCCGCTTTCGATAGACAGCCTGTCTGTTATCCTTTTGTTTATAGATAAACCAAAAGTTATCGGCTGATTATGTTCCAGCTTTACGGTTTCAGATCTGAGACTAAATTGTTGGTCAGCATTAGCCATCGCCACTACCGTACGTTTATATCCATCGGCTTTAGAGAAAGCTCCTCCTCCATTAACCCCCAAAGCTAAACCTTTGTGAGAAGAACTTACCGATTCTGCCTCAGCATTATCAGCCAGTAATTTTTCAGTTTTGAGCCCTTCTGCTGCAAAAGCATCTATTTGTCTTTGTAGATCAGCATCAGTTTCTTCAGACTTCTTTTCCTCCTGCTTCTTTATGGGAGCCGATGCAGCGAGCATTTCTTTTTTTTCAGGTTGAGAAGAATTTGGAGAAGAAAGAGCTGGTTTAACCAATTCTTCTTTTTTTACATCTTCAGCACCAATAACTCCTGTATTATTATCTTTTTCCGTATTATCACTATGAGCAAATAATATTTCAGAAGATCTTTTCCCCGACTGATTTCCTGTTGAATGGCTATCTTTTTCTATAGACGGAAGAACAGAATCCCCAACCTGAGACTCTGGAACTGCGGGCTCCGGCATAGGTTGTACTATTGCTACATGGTTTGTCAGAGCCTCTTCACCACCTTTTGGCAAGAATAAGAATAAACCAAAAGCGACAACAGCGGCTGCGGCCGCAGTACTCCATCCTGCAATTTTGTATATCAGTTTACGTGTATTAGGCTTACGCTCCTGAGCGATAAGACCAGACTCGATCCTCTCCCACATAAATGCAGGAGGATCCTGCTCAATGCCTTTCAGCTTTGAAGCAAAAACCTTTTTTATATGATCTTTATCTGGAACCATTATTGCTTAAAATATTCTTTTATTTTTTCTTGTAACAGAGCCCTGGCTCTTATATATTGTGAGCGTGATGTACCTTCGGCAATGCCTAGCATTTCGCTTATTTCTTTATGTGAGTAATCTTCTATTGCATATAAATTAAATACCGATCTGTATCCTTGCGGTAATTCCTGAACCATCTTCAATAATTCATCTTCAGTAATTCCATCGATATCTCCTTCTGCTTCATCTATAATATCAAGATCCGACACATTTTCGATATCATCACTGTACATTTTCTTTGTTTTATCTTTCCGGATATTCTCTAATGCAAGATTTACAAAGATTCTTTTCATCCAGCCTTCGAATGAACCTTTGTTTTCGAACGAGTTGATATTCATAAATACTTTGATAAATCCGTCTTGCAATAAATCCTGAGCAGCTTCCTTTTCAGATGCATAACGCAGACATATACCATACATCACCCTCGCATACTTTTCGTATACAAGCTGTTGCGATTTTCGGTCTTGTCTTTTGCATCCTTCTATTAGTTGCAACTCTTCCATTCAGATTTAACATTCAATTATAAGATGAATATATTTACAAAATGTTGCATTTGAAGCTTTCATTTTGCACTTATTAACATTCTTCGCGATTAAAGGAACTCTTCGGGCAGATTCACGAAATAAAGCTGTTTCGTTGCCCGCGTTATCGCAGTATACAACCACCGATAAAAGTTTATACCTAAATGCTCTTCTGATATATATCCTATATCCAGAAATACATTTTTCCATTCCCCTCCCTGAGCCTTATGGCATGTTATCGCATAACCGTATTTTACCTGAACCGCATTATAGAAAGGATCTGTTTTCATCTTTTGCATTTTAGCGGCATTAGATCTTATATCGGAATAATCTTCAAGAATATTATAAAACAGTTCACCGTTCTTTTCTTTCGACAGCCCTGTGGTTTCGGAATGCAAGGTATCTAATAAAATCTTCAACTCCAACTCTATATCGTAATCGGGATGCTTTACCAGTACATCGGCAAATCTGAAACCATATAACTCCTGAGTTTTACGTACCCGTAATACCTCTACCAGTTCTCCGTTTGCCAGAAAATCAACCTGATCGATATTCTCTGTCCAAAAGTAATTATTTTTTGTAATCATCAACATATCTCCTGCCGACAATTCTTCTTCCCTGTACAGTATGCGGTTACGGATACCATCATTATAAATATTCGAACGCTTATTAGATCGGGTGATCACCATACAGTCGTCTATTCCGTCCCGATCGTACATGGCGTTGATCGTATCAATCAGTTCGTCTCCTCCGACATTTTTTATATCCGGAAAATCATTCAGCTTAATCTTAGGAAATAATCCTGTGGTTTCATTCAACAGCGCATTTCTAATTTCCGTAGCATTATATAATATACCTGACCCTTCGCCCTGACGTACAATCTGAGTCATCGTAGTACTGAAGACATCCAATCCGTATCCCTTAAGAGTATCTATCTGCAAAGCCGGACTTACTTCCTGCATTACGGGAGGAAGCTGTGCCTCATCTCCGATCAATAACAAACGACAATTTTCCCCACCATATACATATTGGATCAAATCGTCCAAAACTCGACCCGACCCGAAAATATAAGAATCGATACCGTCATTACTCAGCATCGAAGCCTCATCCACTATAAACAGCGTATCCTTATACAGATTATCCATAGGAACGAAGTCCGTCGCCTGATCGGAGAATCGCTTCTGTCTGTATATTTTTTTATGAACAGTATAAGCTGGATGATCAGCATAGGCTCCGAACACTTTAGCAGCTCGTCCCGTAGGGGCTAACAAAACGGTTTTCTGTTTCAGTTCGGTCATTGTTTTTACCAAAGCCCCGATTAGAGACGATTTTCCGGTTCCGGCATAACCTTTTAATAAAAACAAACCGTCGGATTGAGGTTGAAATAAAAAATTCGTAATCAATTCCAATGCTTCTGCCTGTTGCGAAGTTGGTTCGAATTGAAAATTTTCAATTATTTGTTTTAGAAAGAATTTATTTAAAGACATCTCAAAATCAGTTATCAGTCTGCAACTTTCAACTAAAAAGGTGACAAAAGTTACAGCAAAATTGCACACTTTCTATTGTTACTTTTATACCTCTGGTCTAAAGAAGGTTGGCTACCACCGGCAAAAACCTTTCAGAGGTTTGTGACCATTCTCCCCGAAAAGGTAACAAAAGTTACAAGATTAATGAGCAATTGTGAGCAATCATTATTAATTATTCATTCTCAATTACCTAAAAAGGTGACAAAGGTTACGCCAAAATTACATTTTTTCAGATGATACCTTTTTCCTTTTCTATAATTTTTACTGTTATTTAAAGAACTCTTTTACCATAGATAAAAAGGGAAAAAAGATCTCTGTCTCTAGATAAAAACACAAAAAGGTCTCCGCCCTTAAAATCACAATAATTAAGCTATAAGAATATGATATAGAATTTCTTTTTCTAAATTTGTATAATTTCGATGAATCTTTATAATTAGCAGATGTAAGTAACAGTAGGTATTTAATGTCGTATATCAATATGATAACAGACTGTTGATCTTATGCTTGAATGGATAATAAAAGGGTCTGAGACCTTAATTGAACTATATACATATGTTTTTACCAGATACAATAGACTTTGCTCAATCTGAGAAATATGTGCTGTCACTCAGGATAAAACCTGACGGATGGTCGTTTTCGATACATGAGCCCGAAATAGGCGGAGAATATTGTTATCGAGAAGTATCTTTTTCGAAAGACTCCGACATATTAAATAACATCCAAAGGATGATATTTGACTTTAACTTCCTGTCTCAGCCTTTCAAACAAACAAATGTAGTATTTGTATCAACCGAATACGAAGTAGTTCCGCAATATTTATTTGAGAAAAAAAAGAAATCGGAACTTTATAATATTTCGCATTCAAAAAAAGCAGACCGGATACTGATAGGTGCGGAAAAAACTCAAAACAACCTCTTGCTATACAGTGTCGACAATGAAATATATCAATTCTTGTCACGCAGTTTATATAACCCTCAGTTTTGGCATCATACGGATCTCTTACTCGGATATACAGACCGTAAAAACCGTGTTGCCGAAAAAGGAGCTAAGATGTACCTGAATTTTCATGGCAGGTTTCTTGATATCGTATGTTTTGATAGTCTGGGACATTTTTTACACGCGATATCATATCACAACGAGCCTGTTCAGAATATAGTGTACCATATATTAAACTTATGGGATAAATGCGACTTCGATCAGAACAAGGACTTTATGTACTTTGTAGAATCCGAGTCTCCGGTATCGCAGCAAATACACCCTCTTCTTCGCGACTATATCAGTCGGATTGAATCATTGGGATTACCCAGCGAAGTCGAATTCTTAGGGGAAGATGGGCGTAAAACACCCTTAGATCTATTAATCTTATCAACAAAATGAGAATTATCAGCGGAAGATATAAAGGACGGAGAATCGAAGTTCCGTCTAGTTTCAAAGCAAGACCGACAACAGATTTTGCAAAAGAGAATCTATTCAATATACTTAATAACTGGATAGACTGGGACGGTCTGTCGGCTTTAGACTTATTCGGAGGAACAGGAAGTATCAGTTTCGAGCTGGTATCGAGAGGCTGCTCCAAAGTAATCAGCATCGAAAAATCCCCTATGCATTACGGATTTATTGAAAAAACGAAAAAACTGCTGGATGCAAAAGAATTATGTTCATATAAAATGGATGTATTCAAATACATCAGCATCTGCAAAGAACAATTCGATTTTATATTTGCTGATCCTCCCTATGATTTAGAATTTTTACCGGAAGTACCAAAACTTATTTTCGAGAAAGACATGCTCAAAGATGGAGGTACTTTCATTATGGAACACTCCAAGTCCAACGATTTTTCAGCACTTCCCTATTTTTACGAAAGAAGGGTTTATGGCAGTGTTAACTTCAGCATTTTCAGAAAAGACAGTGAAGAATGATCTCGGTATGTATTCCCGTATATAATACCGATGTCAACCTGCTAGTCCGAACACTATATAAACAAGCATCAGCCGGATCCGATCCTTTTGAGATAATTTTGCTTGACGACGACTCTGCCGATATTGAGACTAAACAGGAGAACGAAAAATTAGCAGGAATTCCTAATGTCAGAATATTCGAAAACGAACAAAACAAAGGACTGTCGGCTACCAGAAATAAGCTGGCTGAGTTAGCGCGCTACCCATATCTTCTGTTCATAGACAGCGATGCTGAGATCGTGCGAGAAGATTACTGGCAGACGTATATCTCTTTTTGCACATCCAATTCGGCCTGTTTCGGGGGGTGCGTTTATTCAGACTCTCTTCCTCAAACAGAGTTTATTTTGCGTTGGAAGTTCGGAAAACAGAGGGAAGAAGGTGTTGGAAAATATTTTTCGTGCTTCAATTTTCTTATTCCGAAGGACATATTCTGTAAATACCCTTTTTCAGAAAAGCTGAACAGTTATGGATATGAAGATTCTCTTTTTGGTATTACTTTACAGCATAACAATGCAGACATAAAGTTTATCGACAATCCGCTTCTCCATACCGGACTCGATATATCCTATACGTATCTGGAAAAGGTAGAATCGAGTATCCGCAATCTCATTACAATAGAGCCGTTGCTGAAAGAAATAAAGAAAGAAAAGAGAATCAGACTTTTGAAGCTATATTATTCGATACAATATTTATCTTATCCGATAGCTTTATTATTCAGATTATTAAAAAAAGTTTTACTTCTCAATCTGAGAGGAAATAACCCCTCACTCAAGATATTGGATTTTTATAAACTGGGTTATCTTTGTAATCTGAAAACAAAGAAAGAACTTTTGAACCAATGCTGATAGCCAGACAAAAAAAGAAAGAAAATATAGCCGAATACCTCCTCTATATGTGGCAGGTCGAAGATATAATAAGGGCTAATAACCTAGACATTGACCTCATCAAACAAAATGTAATAGAAAAGTTTGATCTGACGGATGATATTAAGCTCGAAATGACCGATTGGTACGAAAGCCTCATCGAAATGATGAAATATGAAAATGTAAAAGAAAGCGGGCATTTACAAATCAATAAGAATATTATAATAGACCTGACCGATTTACATTTAAGGTTATTAAAAGCTCCTACCGAACCGGAGTACAAAGCGGTATATTATAAAACACTGCCGTTTATCGTTGAACTCCGATCCAAAACCGAAGATAAAAGCATACCGGAACTCGAGACCTGCTTTTCGGCTCTGTACGGCTTTCTACTGTTGCGTTTGCAGCAGAAAGAAATATCAGGAGAGACTCAGGCCGCTATAGCCCAGATAAGCAGTTTTCTTCGGCTGCTGTCCGGAAAATACAAAAAAGAAAAGGATGGAGAACTTGATCTCGAATAAAGATCAGTGACCTTATCCAATAAAAGAAAAAAGAATCACAACTTATAAAAATAGCAGATAATGGCATTTTTTTCAGGAAACAAACAGGCAGACGATCAGGATGAAACCGCAAAAAACACATTTATATTCCAACTATATCCTAAAAATGTCTTGGTAACAGGTGCAAACGGACAATTAGGAAGTGAGTTGAGACGGGCTACAGCCGATCATAATGATATACTCAATTTTATATTTACAGATGTAGCCGAACTTGATATTACAGACATTCAAGCGGTTGATGAATTTGTAAAAAACAATAAGATCAGATATATAATCAATTGTGCAGCTTACACTGCTGTAGATAAAGCCGAAGATGATACTGAACTTTGCTATAAAATAAATAAGGATGCAGTAAGAAATCTCGGTATAGCGGCAGCTAACAATCAGGCAAAAGTGATCCATGTATCTACCGACTACGTCTTTGACGGTACAGGTTCCCGTCCTTATACCGAAAGTGATCAGGTATGCCCAAAGTCGGTCTATGGCAAATCGAAACAAGAAGGTGAGAGCGCTCTGCTGGAAGCATGTGCCGACTCTATCATCATTCGCACTGCATGGCTTTATTCTATTTTCGGGAATAACTTTGTCAAAACCATGATAAAACTTGGCAAAGAGAGAGAATCATTGAATGTTGTTGCCGACCAAACCGGAACACCTACTAATGCTGCCGATCTGGCAAAAGCAATCGTTAAGATACTTGATTACTCCGAAGCAAACTCTCACTTTAAAGCGGGAATATATCATTACTCAAATGAGGGAATAACTACATGGTACGATTTTACCAAAGCAATTCATCACGATGCAGGCATTACAACCTGCAAAGTCAACCCGATAAGTACTGATCAATATCCAACCAGAGCCAGCCGTCCTCAATATAGCGTTTTAGATAAATCGAAAATTAAAGCAGCATTCGGGATACAAATACCTCAATGGGAAGATAGTCTGAGGGTTTGCATTACAGAGTTGAGTAAATAGCAAGTTTTTTTTCGAAGTAAACGCCCCATATTAATATTGATAACAAGCATATTACAAACCAATTATTAAAGCAAAAGAGCGAAATTCGCTTTTCATATTTGGAAAATCCAAAATAATATTCTACTTTTGTATCGCTTTAGAAAAAGCACGAGTTTGTCTCATGGTGTAATGGTAGCACTGCAGTTTTTGGTTCTGCCTGTCTAGGTTCGAATCCTGGTGAGACAACTAATAAAAAAAGCAATCGAAAATTCGATTGCTTTTTTTTATTTTGCAAACATACTCCAATCACAAAAAAACAAATTGATATAAATATAACCTTCAATAGCCTGATAGCTTAAGAAAACTCCAATAACAAACAATATTGAAGCAATTATTTTTTCTGAAAGAGTAAAAGGTGTTTTCATCTAATTGATTTTTATATAACGTATACTTGCAAAATAATATTCTCTTTTCCAAATATATAATAATAAATCGAAGAACACTTTAACCCTCAAATAAACCTTAATCAAGAATTTTATACCCCTTCCACCCGTAATGAGCACAAAATATAAAACAGATCAAAGGCACAATATATGCTATCTGATATATACTCTCAAAATGATGCATAATATAAGCCGTTACCTGAGGCAAACAAGCATTTCCTACAATTGCCATCACTAAGAAAGCGGAACCACTTTTCGTATTATTGCCTAAATCTTTGATAGCCAATGAAAATTGAGTCGGATACATAATAGACATAAAAAATGACACACCCAACATCGCATATAACCCGATAAAACCTCCGTAAACACTTATAATCAGACACAATACCACATTTACGGCAGAATATGTAAGCAACATATTCTGAGGTTTAAAACGTCCCATCAATAATGTACCAATCCAACGACCGAGCAAAAAGGCCAGCATATAAAAGCCGAAAAACGTCGTAGCTACACTCTCCGTCATACCTGCATAATTACAACAATACACAAGAAAGAGACTGTTGATAGCCGTTTGACCTCCATTGTAAAAAAATTGAGCGATGACTCCTTTTCTCAGGTGGGTTCTTTTCAAGACTGAGAAGTCGATCAATTTACCAGGATCCTTACTATCCCTGCTTGTTTCTTCCTCTTTCATTTTAGGAAAGTGTACGAATATAAACACTATAGCCAGAATAATTAGCAACGCAGCCAAGAGTATATAAGGTAGCTTCATAGAGGCGGTCTCCGCCTGAATATAGCCGTCCCATCCTCCGGGATAATCAAACGGAATATTGTCTCTTGTATAATTATGTCCGCTTAAAACAAACTTGCTGAGAAACATAGCCGAAATAAAAGCACCCAATCCATTAAAAGATTGTATAATATAATTGAAAAGTAGTCCACTTAGTAATTGAAAAGTATACCACTAA